>JAEEGL012628504.1_pt1 | contig 120320 bp, 85 predicted proteins | sample 9134231 | NCBI WGS metagenome assembly JAEEGL01 (sample SAMN16246548, study PRJNA631951) | gut metagenome | biome: gut microbiome; feature: rumen; material: fiber-attached | host: Bos | place: Iran: Karaj | collected 2018-10 | reverse complement strand
TTCATCTTTCTTAATTTCAAATTTTGTAACTGAACCAAGTGTTCCTTTTGTTGCATCAGTCTCAAGTATTACTGTGTATGTAGCATCCTTACCATCAGTGCTTGTATCATCAGTATTTCCTACTTCTTCTCCTGTCTTCTTATCTTTATATACTGCCTTAAGCACCTTGTCTTTATATATTATATCTGTAGCTTTTATCTCATTGCCATTTTGGTCAACCCATTTTTCAAATTCATAATTGCCTGCCTTCTTAGGCTCTTCATACAAATCAAATGCTCTAAGAGTTGTTGACACACTTGCTATCAACTTTTTCTCTCTTGATAAGTCAGACATAAATACACCTGTATTAGCTTTTAATGTAACATTTACATTTATAATTTGAGTATAAACTGCTGTGATACTTGCTTTTTCTGTATCAGTATATGTATCTGTGTCTTTTATAATATTGTCTATGCCACCATTAAATGACCAGCCCTCAAAATTCCAGCCAGGTTTATCCTCTAGTGTGATTGCATTTCCTTCCAAAGTTTCAAGAATTTTGTCACCTACTTTTATAGAGAATTTTGCATCAGTAGATTCTACTCCAGAAACTTTTACTATGCCCTTATCTGTATCATTTAAAATTTTAATTGTATATTTTTGTTTTTCTTCTTCGTTTAATTCACCACCGCCTACTTTTTTATATGTTGCTTTTAAATTATTTTCGCCAACAACAACATCATCTTTTGTCCATTTTACTCCATCATTATCAACCCAAGAATCAAACTCCATATCAGCTACAGTTATTGGTTCTTCATAATCAGCATAAGTTTTAAGCGCTGCACCAGGGTTATCAAGTTTTAATGTCTTAATTCTTGTGTTGTTTGAATTAAATACTCCTTTGTCAGCATTAAATGTCACAGTAGAAACTTTATTATCTATTTCCCACACAGCATAAAGTTTATTTATTGTAGCATCTGTGTCATCATCTTCCTTCATAGAAGCATATGAAACTATGTCTTTTACTTCTACTACTTGCCCTGGTTTGTATTTTACTGCTGCTTGATTATCCTCTTTGTTAAATCCTGCAAGTTTAAATCCTTTTAAAGTTACACTTGATGTTGATGGCATAGTAATACTACTATAATAAATATATTTGCTCGCATCTACCTTATCATTTGATGTATAAGTTTTACTTGAAATAGTTTTACTTCCACCTAATATCTCAAGTCTATATTCTTTCTCTTCCCATACACCATACAAATCAAGTTGTCCATTTAATTGTCCACATATTCCTACTATCTCACTTGCTGTCATGTCATCATTAGGATTAATCTTAACAATTGATGAGTTGCTTGCTATATCATAACCCTTAAAATTGAGTCCTTCTATCGTAAAATTATTAGGAATAGTAACTTTTGATTTATAAGCATATTCTTTGCTAGTTACATCATCACTCACTTTTTTATTTCCATCTGATGCTACTTTTATGCCACCCTTAAAATTGATACTTACTTTCTTTTCATCATAAGTACCATACAAATAATTATCTGCTGTCTCTGATAAATTTGTTACTTTTGCTGAGATAAGTGCTACTGTATAAGTCTCACCCTTGTCAAATTTTTTAATACCATCTTTTTCTGTATCTGTCATACCTGTAAACTCAAAATCACCATCTATAGTATAATTACTTGGTATTGGCACAGCTTCACAATATTTATATTTCTTTACAGCAGTTGTATTTGAAGAACTATATTCTTTCGCATCACTACCCGTTTTCTTTCCACCTTTAAATCCAATGCTATATTCTTTTTCCTTATATATAGGATAAATATCATTAGTTGCCACTTCACTTAGTGACATATCTTTTACATTATACTCTTTATTAGGAAGCCAAGTTGCAGTAGTAGCATTTGCATTTTTACTAAAACCAATGAGTTCAAATCCTTCTATAGCAAAATCAGTTGCCTTAGGCATAGTGACCTTTTCTTTATATTTATATGTAGTAACAGTTCGATTGGTATTATTTCCATAATTTTTACCATCACTACCTTTTGCTTTATTAGCTTTAAACTGAATGTCATATTCTTTGTCTTTGTATACAGCATAAAGCCAGTATTCACCAGTGCTAGTGGCAGTAATCTTAGTAATCTTCTCTCCCCGACGTTGCCAATAATCAAAATTCCTACCAGTAGGACCTTTTACATTTGTTGGCAAAATATATTCATAACCATAAGCATACCATTCTTTACCTGAAGGTCCATCCCAAGCACCTGTCTCCTCTGTTTCATCATCATATAAATTATAATTAATTTCGGCAGCTACCTCTTTAAAGTTAGCTCTAACAATTACATTTCCTTTACGAGTTTTACTTATTTCAGTAACCCTTTCACCATCGATACTCCAATAATCAAAAACATGCCCTTCAACTCTTGTCATTACATTGGTAGGTAATTTGTATCCTATACCTTCAGTATACTGTTCTGCACCTTTTTCTCCTTCCCAGTATCCCTCCCTAGGTATTCCATACTTATTATAATCGTATAAACTCCAAGTTATAAAGTATTTCTCCCCTGCATCTTTATATACCGCTTTAAAAGTGTTGTAACTACTTATTGGATCATTAGCTTCGATCCTAGTTACTGGATAATTACTGTAATCATATTCACCATACTTTTTAACCCAGTAATCAAATTTACGTCCAGGAGGAGCAATAATATTTGTTGGTAAAACATACCCTAAATCTGCTCTATATTGAGTAGCCCCCTCCGATTTACCATCACTTGTATCCCATTTACCATAGTTTCCGCTATGTCCATCTTGCAAATCATATACAATGTTGCGATAATCAGTTTTATAAGCTTTCTCATCTACGATAATTACAGGAACCCATGTATGAGTAAGATATAAATAATCAGGATCATCACACTCATACCAACTCACATCCCACTTAGATGTATTGGGATTCCAGTGACTTCGATCATCATTACCCCACGATTTAGAGATTTCTCTATATTCAGTTCCCCATAGGTATATAGCATTATCTGCTAAACCTTTCCAATCAATGTTTTCAAAAAACCACTTATGACTAAGGCTTGCATCATAAAGTCGCTTTGCATCACTCGTTTGTTTAAACGATAATAATGTTGTAGACTTAACTCCATTACGTTCATCCGTAGGAAAATCTTTTATCCAACTTTGAATTTTGTCATAAATCTTAGTATTCTCCCAATAAACACCTTTCTTACTAAAATCCCAACCACCAGTATAAGTAGAAGTACCAGTGTCTGACAACCAATAGTCAGTCATTTCTTGACGTTCTGTTCCACAAAGGTACAAATTGCCATTATATCGTCTAATATAAAACCAATCTCTACCACCATATGAAACTCTATCTCCTAATTTTAAATCTTTAAATTGTGGGTTGGCCCCAAAAAGATTTTGCCCAATATCCTGAGTGATAAGTTCTGATAGACTTGCCTTATCAATCAATAACTCAATATTACTAATGATTTCACTATCTGTAGCTATATCTATTATCCCATCAGCCTCGCTAACACTTGCCACATCCTCTATACCATCGCTTGCTTCGCTGGCACTTGCGACATCAGTATCTTCTTCATGAGCTTCACTTTCGCTTGCAACATTTGCATCATCTTCATGAGCTTCACTCTCTGCATTTGCTACGCTTTCTTCATCACCAGCTTCACTGGCGCTTGCTACATCTTCCTCTTCTTCTTCATGTGAGCGAGTTTCACCTTCCTCATCTTCATGAGTTTCACTTCCGCTTGCCACATTAAAATCCTCTTCATCCTCTATATTATGTGGATGAATATCAGCTGCGCCTTTTATAGTTTCATCAGTCCTTTCTACTGGACCTTCTTTATTATCATTTTTATGAGACGTTTCTTTTACATCATAAGTCTCGGACTCTTCCTCGTCCTCTTCAGGCTCATTTACCTGTGCATCTGTCACATCTTCATCAGATGTATGGCCTGTCTCATCTTCAGACTCATTTACCTGTGCACTCGTCTCGTCTTCAGGTTCATTTACAAGTGCACCTGTCTCATCTTCGGGCTCATCTTCTTTCGTGCCCGTCTCATCTTCAGGTGTATGAGTTGCCTTACTCTCCCCTTCCTTTACCTCATCATAATACTTATGAGAAATGTCTTCATTTTTCTCACTTTCGTTTACTGCATTGTGGACAGCTTCACCTACAGATGAAGCAAAAGTTTGGATGCCTGCACTAGTCATCACCATTGCCACAATCAATAAAATTGATGTAATCTTTTTAATTACTTTTCCAATGCTCATTCGTCTTACCTCTTTTAATAATATTTTTTTATTATTGCGCATTAATTTTTGGGTATTGGTTTCTAAAAATAATTAGGAGCAAAATAAGTCGGCTAACCTTTTCTAGGTTGTCAACTAAACTCGACTCATATTGCTGCACCATTATCATACAACAAAACTCACATTTTGTCAACATTTAAATTTTAAATTTGGGGCCGGGGTATATTATTTGAAATTTGGGGACACCCTTTGGGCTCGCCCCTGTGCGCGAGCCGTATGGGCGAGCTATGCGAGCCCCTACTGCGCTCGCTGAGCTCGCGCCTACGAATGTGCTCACGCCTACGGGTTGTACGGGCGAGCTATGCGAGCCCAGCGAATAGGGTATATATGAAAATCATAGAGGTTGACATATAAGCCTTTATATGCTAAAATGTTAAATAATTTACATCAAAAGTGTAAACTAATATATATCAAAAATGTAAACTTAGTGTTTTTTATATATACTATTGGAGGATTTTATAATATGACATACCTAAATAGAATTACCGATAATTTATTACAAGATAAAATGAGTATTTTTGGTGCCGTCAATATAATTGGTCCAAAAGCTTGTGGCAAAACAACTACAGGCAAGCACTTTTCTAAAAGTTATATTGAATTTCAAGATGAAGATAAAAGGGATAATTATTTATTAATAGCTAACACACAACCCTCAGATTTATTAATAGGCGAAAAGCCTCGTTTATTTGATGAATGGCAAGATGCACCCAAAATTTGGGGAGCAATAAGAAAAGACATAGACGATAAAAACTTAGTTGGCCAATACATTTTGACTGGTTCGAGCTCAAAAATGATAGACACTCCACATACAGGGACTCTTCGAATATCAAAATTAAAAATGTATCCTTTAAGTCTATATGAAAGTAAAGAATCAAATGGCCAAGTTTCTATTATAGAATTATTTAATAAAAAAGAATTTAATGGTTGCCACTCAAACTTAACAATAGATGAATTAAAATATGTCATCTGCAGAGGTGGATGGCCCGCTAGCCTAAATGCAAATAACAAAAAATCCAGTTTGCTGATAGCCAAAGATTTATTTAATCAAACCTATTCAACTGATATTTCACATGTCGATAAGGTAAAAAGGAATCCAAACACTGCAAAAACTATACTAAAATCATATGCGAGAAATATTTGCACAATGGCAGATACCAATACAATCCTATCAGATATTAATGCAACAATAGAATTATCAAAGCCAAGTTATTATGACTATGTAAATGCATTAGAACAATTATTCATTATTGAAGATATAGAAGCTTGGACTCCAAATATTAGATCAAAAACTTCTATCAGATCTAAGAAAAAAAGAAACTTTATAGACCCTTCAATAGCAGTTGGTGCCTTGGGAATAACTCCAGATTATTTTAATACTGATTATAAGACTCTCAGCTTCTTATTTGAATCACTTTGCATTAGAGACTTAAAGATATATACTTCTAAATACAATGGATCCATATCATATTATCATGATCGATTTGGGCTAGAAGCCGATGCTGTTCTACATTTAGATGATGGTCGATATGCAATTATAGAGTTTAAATTAGGCGAATCAGAAGTTGAAAATGCAAGTGCTCACTTATGCAAAATTGAACAACTAATAGATGAGTATAACAAAAATAATAAAAAAAGTCTGATTCGCAAACCAGACCTTAAATTAATTATTACCGCAACCGAGTATGGCTATAAAAGAGAAGATGGTGTTTTTGTAATACCAATTGGATGCTTGGCACCATAACTATTTTTAAATTTGGGCCCCCAATGTACGGGCGAGCTATGCGAGCCCCATTTGAATTTGGGGACGGGGTATATTATTTGAAATTTGGGGACACCCTTTGGCGAGCCCTTTTGCGCGAGCCGTACGGGCGAGCTATGCGAGCCCCTACTGCACTCGCTGAGCTCGCGCCTACGAATGTGCTCACGCCTACGGGTTGTACGGGCGAGCTATGCGAGCCCCATTGCAGATGATCCTTACCATATTTGGTCCAACTTATGTAAGGCCAGATAATATCATTGTGACTTCCATCAATTGTCTGACATGCTGACAAATAAAAAGCAGGCGCTAGGGTCTGCTTAATATTATTAATGTTAATATTTAATGTATTAATTATTCTGATTCAAATACTATATTAGTTACATTCACTCTAATTACACTATCTGCAGTTACTGTTCTATTTAGCTTTAACCACAGCAAGCCATCTTTTTTATTCCATTTTTCATCATTCATATCGAATTCCAATTTATGGGTGCCAGCAGTCAATACACCATAATTCTTATCACAATCAGTGTAACTTTCAGTAACCACTTCATTAGCGAACTGACCATATTTTAGACATATAATAGCAGGTTTTGTTAATTCTATCTCAAATGACAGTTTACCTTGTTTACCAGGAAGATGACACATCGGTAAACCTCCATACAAATACACAACTTCTCCGGTCAAATTTGACAATGTTTGATTCACAATGTTATCTAAAGAAATAGAAATTTTTTTTGTGCTATTAGTTGATATAGTTGAAGCGAATTCATTTTGACCCGCAGATTTATATTGTGTCTGATTCAAAGAACTATCTCTCCTATATACAATCGCATTCAGTCTATATACATTGACATCCATTTGAAATTTTTTTGTATTAGTATATGTCCCTTGATTATCATAGTCTAAAAACCAATAACTATTAGAAGAAATTTGATTTAAACATTGTGTTCTTAAATTTCCACAATAATTTGTATTAGTGGTCCCTAAAGTAAGTGTTGACGTCAAAGAAGAAAGATATTCTACAGCTTCATTTTTAAGTGCAAATTTATACGACTTAACTACAGGATCAGAGTTAGTATTAGTAGGGTTAAAAACTACATCAAGATTTTCTGAGTAACCATCTTCCCATTCTGGAGCTGATGAAAGTACTTGCGATGCATACAAGCCATTCGTTGCACTATAATGCATGATTTCTCTATATTGATAATCCTCTGGCACATAATAATAACCGCCTTCTCTATTATAACTTATCGGTGTCCACCAGCCATATGTAGGTTGACTAGAGTAATTATTTTTTTTTGAATAACTAGTGCCACCATTTAATAGGATTCGGCAATAATATGTATATCTGTAATCTGTAGACTGAGATGTATCAGTCCAATAGCCTCTTAGCCTCACCACTTGTATACCTGCATCTCCAGCTACAACATTACCTGAATTATAATTATTCCAGTTTGCAAATCTAAAAGTTTTTTTCTCATTAGACAATGTCTCAATTAAACTAGTTAAATTATCTTTTTTAGCCACTTTTATACCCGCAAGGTACGAAGCAATCGCCCCATCTATTTTACTGTCTAAACTCGTATTATACTGATCAATCTGAGATTGAAAACTATTTTTTAACGAGTCAAACTCCGCCTTTGTTATAAAGGCTGAACCATCATTATCACTCACTACCGCAGCAAAATTCTCTATACTTAAAAGGAGCACCAAAAAAAGTGCCACCACTCTCTTAATCAAACTTATACTTTTTCTCATTACTATTTTCTACGACCTTGCGCTCGTATAACTCGCGCCTACAGTGGCTCGCACAGCTCGCCCATACGTTCACCCTTAGGACTCCCACAGCTCGCGCCTACAGGGGCTCGCATAACTCGCCCGTACATTCACCCCCTTTGGTTTAGAGGGTCTCCCCAGCACTAAAAAGGCATATATGAAAATCATTGGGGGTAAATGCCCTCTTAAAATTGCAAAAAAATAAGGGCTCGCATAGCTCGCCCGTACATAGGTCCTTGGGGCTCGCGCAGCTCGCCCGTACGATTGGGGACCCAAATTTAAATGTTTATTTTTTGTGATTTGTGTGATATAATTATGTTAGCAAAGCAATTTACAAATTAGTTTTACAATGAAATGAGAAACAAAAAAAGTGAAGAAGTAGTTAAAAAGTATTTTGAAGAGGATCTCACCCTCTTCAATGATAAACTTTTTAACAAGGCTATTTTAAGGAAAGAATTTGTAGAAGAATTATTACAAGTTATTTTTGGAGACTCTAAATTAAAGGTATTAAAATACGAGTCGCAAAAAACTTATAACATTCTTAAGCAAAGAGGTATCCGACTTGACTGTCTATGTGAATTATTTGATGGAAGAAAAATCAGTGTTGAAGTTGAAAACAATGATAATAACAGCAAGTGGGATGACCAAAAAAGGGTTAGATACTATGGTTCAGTAATTGATGTCATGAGTTTAAAGAAAAAGGAAGTCTATGACAACTTGCCAGATTTATATATGGTTTATCTAACTATAAAAGATATTTTTGGATTAGGACTTACAACATATCATATTGAGAGATGCATCAAAGAAAATATGAGTTTTGTAAATAATGGTTATCATGAAATTTATATTAATGCAGAAAATGATGACAAGTCAGAAATAGCAGAAGTAATGAAAATGATGTCAACAAAAGATTATGTAAATCCAAAATACAAAAATATAAAAAGAGCGAAGGAGGAAAAACTTATGCCAGTAGAAGTAAGAGAAGCGATAGAAGATATAAGAGCGGAAAGTATGGCTAAAGGAATACAAAAAGGTATGGCTAAAGGTATGCGAGAAGGAAAATTAAAAACAATAATTGAATTATTAAATCAAGGCTTAATTAGTGAGGAAGTTGCACTTAGCAGCTTAGGATTAAGCAAAGCGGAACTTGATCAAAAAATCAAGGAGCTAAATAAATAATTATTAAAAGGAATAAACTAATTTATCACTCCTTAATATAAGTTGGTGAAATAAGTGTTAATGGTACAAAATAGGTGGCTTGTGGGCCGCCTATTTTTTTGGGACTCGCATAGCTCGCCCGTACGGAAGCTCGCCCGTACAACCCGTAGGCGCGAGCTCAGCGAGCGCAAAAAGGGCTCGCCCAAAGGGTGTCCCTAAATTTCAAATAATATACCCCGTCCCCAGAGCCTGTCCAAAATTTTCTTTTTTTATAATTTATCAATTATAAATTTCATGTACTATTTTTATGTTTTTTTACAGCACTTCACTATTTTTTTTTATTTATACTTTCACTAGATTGTATACTTTTTTATATCCTATGTAGTTTATTGCTCTTTTTAAATTATAACCAAAACACAATAATGCAAATTCGGCAGCAATATTTTTTAATCCTCTTAACAAAAAATATGTCCCACCTAAGGATCTTTTTATTGTCCCAAATGGATGCTCAGATAAGTTCTTTCTCTTATCCATCTTTTCTTTATTAGGTCTGAATTTTAACTTGACAATTTTTACTAACTTGTAATTTCTATTTCTTGTTGTTTTAAAACAGTCTTTATTTTTAGTATAATTGTCATGCCATTTTGCTATTATTTGCAAACTATCTTTTGTAAATTCAACTTCTTTGTATCTACGATTGCCTTTTATACACTTTTGTCTCAATGGGCATCGACTGCAGGCAAGTTTATTAGCATACATTATACTTCCACATGTTTTTATTGATATACATCTTAATATTTCTTTTCCAGGACAATATACTATATTTCTTTCTGGATCTCTAATAAAATATCCTTCACTTGCCTTTTGTATCATTTCATCCTGTGTCCCATATTCTGCATTTAATTGTTTTTTATCAATCAAAACTTTTTTATCTACTACTTCTATTGATTCAATTTTATCTTTATAAATTTCTAGTATTACTCCATTGTGAAGACATTTTGATATTTCTTTTGTCTCATTGCTTTTATTGTTACAATTTTTAACAGGATTATACTCAAGCTCTAAATCTATTGTATCATGTCCATCAGGAAGTATTACATTTGGGACTATTCCATTCTCTAAACATTTTGTCATATCTTCATGTTGTATATATCCTCGATCAGCAACTACCTCTAATGCTTTATCTTTAAAATTTTCTTCTTTTAATCTTTTTACTGTATTTTCAAGCATTCCATGATCTGTTGGCTTGTTTGTTGCTTTAAAATCTGTTATTAAATGTGTTTCAGAATCAACCGCTGTTTGCATATTATATCCAACTTGAAAATCATTCTTGAACTTCATAAGCCTCGCATCTTCATCAGTAATAGATATTTGACTTAGCGATTCTTTTTCCATTCTATCACGATATTTTTCATATATTGTTAATATATCTTTGTATTTATCTATTTTATCTAATAATTCTTCCTTGCTTAATGCTCCTTCAATTATGTCTCCTTCTGCTAAATCATTCATATCTATTTGTCGTAAAAACTCTTCAATATGGGCTTTCTTCCATGCTATTCTATCATCAAGTTTTTGTAATGTGAAATTCTTATCTTTCCCATTATTAGCTTGTATTTTACTTCCATCTATTGATTGATAACCTAACTCTATCTCTGGTTTTATTTTATTTAAAAAACTATAAAACAAATCTTTTATAGTTTCTATGTTATCTTTTCTAAAATATGATATCGTTCTAAAATCTGGTTCCAATTCTTTTAACAACCATCTTACTTCTATATTTATTTTACATGCCTCTGCAAGTTTTCTTGACGACCTTATATTATGTATATATCCATATACTAATAACTTCATCAATGCCTTTGGATCAAATGCATTCCTTCCAACACGCTTTTCTCTTACTTTGCCAAACTCTTTATTATATGAATCTATAAATGCATCTATTACTCTTACCTCATTATCTTTTGATATTTCTTCTTCAAGGCATTTAAATCTTATTTCACTTCTATTGTTTCCTTCAATATATGCCATATTATTTCTCCTTTTTCCTTAATATAACATATATTTTGCTTTTTTTTAAGATATTTACAAACTTTTTAAATAACAAATTTAATGAGTTTTGATCTTTTCTTTAGTATTTTGTTTAGGTTATTAACATTGGAAAACTAATTTTTGGACAGGCTCCCCAAATTTAAATCCTGTAAACTACCGATGCTATTGAGCCAGCAAGTGCGAAAGTTATGTAAGCTATGTATCTGTAATTTGAATTGCAAGTGTAAGGGTATCTAACATTAAAAGATATATATGCAAAAAGTGCAAGCACAAATAGCATAAGGCAAATTGTTTTAAAATTTAAATATGCATTGTCAAAAGAAGTTTTATTCATAAACATTTTAATTACATCTATCGTGGTTATTATTACTGCGATGAAACCTACAAAGTAAAAAATAATATTTGCAAAGTATAATACAGTTAAAAAACTTTTTATAGTTCCATTTCCAAAATTGAATTCGTCATAGGTCGATGTCTTTATCAAATCTATCCACACATTATATTCTGAAAAATCGTGATATATACCATTTGTTTTTTCTACCACTCTACTAATTGGGAAACTTAAAAACCTATCAACAATCGTATAGTTATACATTTTTAAGTCCACCGTCGATCCCATACCAACTTCGTAAATACTACCTATTTGCTGACCAAACAAAACATAATTTCGAATTGAATATGATAACCCAATTGGGAAAACAATCATTGCGAAAATAATAAGTTGTATAAAAATATTTTTCTTATTTTTAGCTTTAATTAAGACTGCTATCATCATAGGTCCAGTGATAAATGCGATTAGCCCCACCGATATTTTTGTAAGCATTCCTATGCCGATAGATAGTGCGAGCAGAATTATAGTAGAAAGTTTTTTGTCCTTTGCCCATCTTATGCTAAGAAGTAGAGACAAATAAAAAAACATATATGCTATATTATCATTGCTATATTGAGTAGTCATAAAAACTATTCCTGGATATAGTGCCATTATAGCAAATACGAAATTTTTCATTTTCTTTTTAATATCAAATTCTTCAAGAATTTTATATATAATATATAAAGTTATGCAAGAGTATATAAATGATAATATTCTTGTGCTACTATATAAATGTTTATAATTAATTTTACTATATCTAATAAATGGGCTAAATATTTTCATAAGCACCGCTTGCAAAATTGAGTTAATAGGTGGCTGAGAATATTCATACTTATTTGAATTTGGAAGTGCCCAATTATTAAAAATATGTACAGCATAACCCATCCAGTTGTATTTGCCTTCTACGTCATGCTGATTAGTAAGTGGGTATGCATTAAGCATTGCAATAAAACGAACTAACACACCTGATAGGTATATCACAATTGTCGATGTATTATTTTTTATTTTTTCTATAATTTTTTGCATTTGATTATTATAACATTTTAATATTCAAATATTTTATTTTATAATTTTTATATAATCCACCCAGTTATATAATGCTGCTTTTCCACCATTTGCCAAATCTATCATGATGTCTACTGCCTTATGTGATCGGCCGACATAGTCATTTGATACAGTACCTGTCACATCTCCATTTGTTACCAACTGAGTTATCGCAGCTGTATCGCCAACAGCTACAAGATAAATGTCATTTCCAACTTTTCTTCCAGCTGCTTTTATCGCATCGTAAGCTCCAAGTGCCATATTATCATCATTGCAAAATATAACTTCTATTTGTTTCCCAAATTTCTCAATATCTTCTTTTACAATTTGCTCACTTCTTCCTCTTTCCCACATACCAAGTTGCTCGTCAAGTTTTTCAACTTCAAGTCCAGACTTTTCTTTATATGAAGATATAGAAAGTGCAGTCCTATATTTAGCATCAACACTATTCGAGTCACCTTTAATCATAACATACTGAAGCTTTCCATCTCCACTAATGTCACCTTTATTTTCAAGTTCAGCAATTATTTCGCCTTGCAATTTTCCAGCTTGGCGAGCATCAGCTCCTACAAATGTTGCCTTACCAGCATAGTTTCCTGCATTGCTTGAAATCAAATCGCTTTCATTTGGCTCTCTGTCAATAAATACTATGGGAATATTAGCATCTCTGCATTTTTTTATAATGCTACCTGAGCCTGAATCATTTACAAGATTGACCATAAGCACATCATATTTTTTTGAAATAAAATCATCAACTTGATTTATTTGCTCTTCCTGATTGCTTTTTCCATCAACAATTGTTAGTTCATATTGAACCTGCTCATTGTTTTTTAAACGCAAATATCTCTCTATCTCTTCTCTATAAAGTTTCATAGATGCATCGCCAAATTCATGTATGCATACACCAACTTTTATAAGTTTTGTTCCAGCAGCTACTGACCCAGCATCATTTATCACTTCTTTTTGTTGATTACATCCGCAAATTAATATAATCATTATCACTACAAGAACATTTGAAAATGCTTTTTTCATATAATATTTCTCCATTCCTTATTTTTGCGCTCGCTGAGCTCGCGCCTACGGTACGGGCGAGCCATCGTACGGGCGAGCTACGCGAGCCCCATTGCGCTCGCTGAGCTCGCGCCTACGGTACGGCGAGCCATCGTACGGGCGAGCTATGCGAGCCCCTTTTCGCTCGCTGAGCTCGCGCCTACGGTACGGGCGAGCCATCGTACGGGCGAGCTATTTAATGTTTCTTGCCTTTCACAGAAAGGCTTAGAAACTTTTATGCATAGTTCCGTTGCACGATAGTGCACAGGAACTGCTGCGAGCCCCTTTTGCGCTCGCCAAAGGGTGTCCCCAAATTTCAAATAATATACCCCGTCCCCAGAGCCTGTCCATAAATTCAATTATTCAAAAATTTTGTATTGATTTTTCAACATTTTTTGATGAAAAATTATCATTTTGGATAATTTATGGACAGGCTCCCCAAATTTAAATTAAAATAATGGGGGCGAATGCCGCCCCCATATTTTATGCTATAAATAAGCTTACAGCTTTTTGCATCAGATACTTGTAGATACCTATTATTCCATCGTTACTGCTTTCAGAAACTTCTGTAGCTAGTGTTCTTATGTTGCTTATTACTTTTGATGGAGCTGAGAATTTATTTTCTTTTGCTGTATCATCTGCTTTTGCAAGTGCATGAGTTGCAGTTGCATTTGCAAGTCCTATATTTGCAAAACTTGCTGTGTCTAAGCCATTTTGCTCTGCATATAAGTATTGTAATGTTTGTGCATTTGTGAGAGTGCTATATGTGCCAAATGACATTACTGGGTCTACACCGTTGTAGTCAATTGTTGTCATTAAGTCTGTAGCTCTTTCATCTATTATTATGCCATCTCCATTTACTACTTGTGAAGGCATATTTGTAATTAACATTGGCAAGTTATTGTCAGTTCTTGATGCAAGCATATATAAATCAAGTTTATCTTTATCTGTAGCATAGTTGAATAAGAGATTTGCTCCTGCCATATGTCCATCTGCACCTACTAAGACATTTTCTGCAGTCAATACATTGGTCATGAGTTTTGCATTTTCATCAAATCTATAACTGCTAAGGACATTGTTGTCATCATATACATTGATCCAACCATTTGTTACATATCTTGCTGCTTGCAAGTCTTGATTTATAGTCTCAAATCTTAACTTCTTAACTCCATTTGCAAATGTATACCAGTATCCTACGAAGTTACCCATTGCACATTGACCACTTACTTTCTTTGTTGATACTAATTTGTTGCTTGTCTGATCTTCTGCCATACATATTGCAAGTATATTTTGATCGATTGTCACATCGTTTGTCAAACTCAATAAGTGATTTTCATATTGGCTACGTGCTGCTGTTGGGATGAAGCACTTGAGACTTCCGTCAGCATTGAAGCATGCTGTATACATAGATGCAGGGAAATCTTTATATCCTGTAACCATATATCCGAGAGTATTATCATCACTATTTAAGTAATATATCTTTCCGTTTTCTTCTATGAATCCTCTTTGCATCAATCCATTTTCATCAAATCTATACCACATGCTCTTGTTGCTTGCAAATGAGTATTCATACCAACCATTTGTAATATATTTCTTTCTTCCAAGTTGGTCTATTATATAGAACTTGTAATTATTTGATGCAGGGAAGTATTCCCAACTTGATGAAGCTTCTAATGCCTTATTAAGTTCTCCTGCAGCTATATTGATAGTTCCATAGTTTGCTACATTTGTTGTTGCTCTCTTAGGACTTCCCATAGCAATATACAATTGATTCTTTAAGAGATTTGCTCTAAGTGCACCATTGTCATTACCTTTTCCGTCATATCCATATGGGTTTACTATGAGACCACCAAAGTCAGCACCTAAACCAGATGCTATTCTTCCACCGCCGCCTCCGCCGCCGCCATTATTTGAACTTCCATTATTATTGCTTGGTCTTGATGGTCTTGATGGATTTTGTGGTGTTGGTTCTGGTGGATTTATTACTGTCTCATCAATGAACAATACTCTTCCTCCGATTGTAGCATTTGGATATTTTGCTGCTATGGCAGAGAAGTTGTCATTTGCTGTATATGATGTTCCTAAAAGTTCATCATTTATATTGTTGCCATTCTCATCTTCTATATATGTAAGTATGAATCTATTAAATACATATCCTGGTTTTTCCTTGATGCCTAAGTTTTCCATAGATACAGAGTCATAAGCATTTAAGCTTGCTGTATTAACTTCAACTACATCCTCTGTGTCATCATCATCTCCGTATAACTTTGTCTCCTTACTTGTTCCAAAGAGTGAAGTGATGTTTCCAACTGCTTTGCCAAGTAATGATTTACTTGATGAAGATTGTGAATTGTTATTCTTTCTGTTTTGATCCTCTTCAACTAATTTATTTGTCAATGAATCAAATGTGTGATTACTTGTAGGAATGAAAGTTATTGTTATATTCTTTTTCGCTGCAGCTTTATCATCCTGTACCATCTTATCTTTCTTAGCTTGTCCTTTAGCTTTTTCATCTTGTCTTTCCTTCTTATTGTTTTCAAGTGCATTTTTTTCTTCATCAGTTGCTGTCTCAAGATTTACAAACTTTGCATAGAGTTCATATGAGTCTTTGTTTCCTGCATCTATCCATACTACTTGTTTGCCTACAAAGTCACCTTTAGCATTTTTCTTATACCAGCCATCAAACTCATATCCTTCATAAGATAAGTTCTCTTCATCAATTAAGATATATGGATATTTATTTTCTACTTTTACTTTTAATGTATTGCCTTTTACATCAGTATTCTTAAATGCTCCGTCCTCTACATTGTATGTCACAGTATATTGCTCTTGTTTCCACTTTGCATAAAGATGGATTATACCGTCTTTTATTATTGTTGGGAATGCTTGGGATGTTGGGAATGATGGTATAGCTGTAACTGACTCTCCACTAAAGTCTTCATTTATATACCATCCTTCAAATATGCTGTTTTTCTTTTCTGGTTTTGCAAGTTTCTTCTCTACATACACATTTCCACCAGCAACTATATACCCAGCTATATTAGGCTCTTGAAGTCCGATTTTTCCTCCATCTGTATGGTAGATTATATGATATCCACCATAATACCAAGATGCAACTACTTCTGTGATTTGCTCTTTACTATTCTTAGGTATCATAGTTATCTTCTTGCCATCTTTAGTTTTCCAACCATCAAATATACATTCTGGTTTTCCAGCCTGTTCCTTTTGCCACTTTATATCAGTTATAAGTGTGTAATCTTCAGTTGAATTATATTTTACTTTGTATGTTGTATCGTCTTTTGTAGTGAGTCCTGGTAAGATACCACCTGCAAAATTATATACAAGTTCAACCATTGCTGCTTTATAAGTTGCTTTAAGTGTAAGGTCACCTTCGTGGCCAACTGGTATAGTTTTCCAATTCTGTCCACCCTCATCTACCCAGCCTAAGAACATATCATAGCCTTTTGACACTTTTTCACCATTATATAATACAACTTCGTTTCTATTGTCATATACTTCTTCAAGTTTACCTTCACTATCAAGTCTCTTTCCTTTCAAGATACCTCCATCAAGTATAAATGTTACTTTGTATCTTGTATCTATAAAGTAAGCATATACAGTGATGCCATCAACAATATCTTCACCAGCCTCTATAACTTCTTTCTTATCGCCTTCTCCATCTCTCTCTGTAAACCAACCCATGAACTTATGTCCATCTTTTTCAATATCAGTTATAAGTGTGTTTACCTCATTCTTGTTATAAGTTACTTTATATGTATCACCTGTTACACCATCTATCTTTCCGCCTTCAAGGACATATGTTATATCATAAGTATCTTTTACCCAACTTGCATATACTTCTATGTCTCTGTCAGTGCCAGCTGGTATCACTTTTACTTCTTTTGCATCTTCGCCTTCACCATCATACCAACCATCAAATCTATGTCCATCTTTTGTTATGTTGGTATCAAGGACTGTATCTGTCTCATTTGTAAATGTAGTGTTATATACATCACTACCATCAGCAAGAACCTTTCCTAACATAGTTCCGCCTTTTACATTATACTTAAGTGAATATAAAATCTTTGTCCACTTAGCATATACTGGCAATGTTTCGTTAGTGTATTTTTTAAGCACTTCTTCGTAAATATATTTATCTATTGGATTACCATTATATTCATCATCTAGATACCAACCATCAAATCTATATCCATCACGAACTATATTTTGATTTACTGCATATGGTTTCTCTACACTTGCTTGTTCAAGATACTCAGAAGCCTCAAGTTCCATCTTTCCTGGCAAGAAGCCACCATTAAGTACATATTTTATAGTTGTTGTTTCTTCTGGCTTTGTTATAAAGTATGGATAATAATTATATTCCTTCTTATCCTTAAGTCCTGGTTCTTTTTCTTCTGCTTCTTTTGTTATGCCAGGTTTTACTGTGATTATCTCATCTGCATTACCCACAATATCAAGTGAATCATCAGCATATTTCTTTGTTGTCCATCCTATAAATATCTTTCCAGGACTTTCAACATTTCCATAGAGATAATGATTGTTTCTTCTATTTACTTTTTCTATATATACCCACTCACTATTTTCAGCATCATAAAACTTATAATTGCTATCACTAGGCTCTACCCCTGGTATTCTCTCATCTTTAGTGCCATCATATAAATTACGTTTTGTGTAGTAGTTGATTGTATGTGTTACAAGATTTTCATATCTTGCATATACATCTGTGATGTTATCAACATTTCCTGCTTTTATAGTTGTAAGTGTTTGATTCACACCATTCTTTACATAATACCAGTCTTGTAACTCACTATCTTCTATCTCTATATCTGTTGGTAATACATAATCAACTTTGTTGCTTATATCATTTATTGTGTAATCACCTGTAGCATCTGCTGATACAAGTTTTCCATCACCAAGATGAAGTGTTAAACTATATGTAAGTTTAGCCCATTTTGCTTTTACATTATATACTTCACCAACTTGAGCATTTCCTATAGAAAGTATCTGTCTATCAGTCTTTACATCATACCAACCAAGGAACTCATATCCCTCTTTTACTACATTGGTATAAAGAATATATATCTTACCTTCTGATGGAGTTGCTACATTTATATCTACCCCAACTATGTTTCCTCCATCTGGGTCATAGTTTACTGTATAAGATATAGATCTATACAATGCTTTTACTTCTCTCTTAGATGGGTCTTTGTCTCCTACTTCTATAGTATCTACTGGCACATCGCCATCTGCAGTTACCCAACCAATGAAGTCATATCCTTCTTTTTCTACTCCTTCTAAGTAATAATAATCTTTTGTTATATCTGCTGTTTCATCTACATAGATATCATCTACTGAATCAACACCATTTATCTTTCCACCATCAAGATAGTATTTTACACTATAATATGCTGAGCCATATTGTGCAAATACTTCTATATCAGCTTCAAGAGTCTCTGCTTTAATTTCTGTAATTATAGGATTTTCTTCACTTACTTCAGCATCATCTTTTGTCCAACCTATAAATGTATTGCCTTCTTTTGCAACATTTTTAATAAGGGTGTAGTCAGATTTTCTTACTATTGTATCTTCTACATCTTCTGTAGCACCATTAATGTTTCCACCATTTAAGTGATATGTTATCTTATATGTAGATGGTTTGTAATTTGCTACAACTTCTACTAAGTCTCCTTTTACTCCTTCGTTTAACTCACTTATGAATTCTACATTCGCTTCACTTCTGCCATACAAATCATCTGCAGAAGCTTCTTTGAGACTCCAACCTATAAAGTCATATGATACACTTACATCTGACTCTGTAGCAGTCTTTATAACATTATCATACAATACATACTTTTCTTTTCTATTTGCTTCTGTATCATCGATATATTCAAGCTCTGGAGCTTCAGCCCAATCAAAGCGTCCACCATCAAGCCAGTATCTTACTGTGTAGTAGTCATCATCTGATTCCACTTTTACTTGTTCAGCATCTGAAGATGATGCAACTTGGTCTTCCGCATCTTTTTCTGCATTTTTAATGATATCATTATACTCCTCTTGTGTAATTACGACATCTCTTGTTTCTGAGTTTACTTTTCTCTCTTTCCAGTTTGCTACTGCTCTTATTACTTCGTTTCCAGCTATCTCTTCATCATCATCATATATATTTTTTACATATGAAAGTGTTGACTTTGGTACAAGTGTTCCTGTAATTTTATTTGATGGGCGAACTATTGAGAAGCTTGCAAGGTCAAAGCCTTTTGCAGTATATACTGTGTCATCTTCAAGTAATGTATCATAACCTGCCATTGTATCTGAAGTCTTAAATCTTATTGCTTCTGATACAGTTGCGCCTTCTCTTGTAAGTACTGGTATAAGTGTATTTGATTCTTGTGTGATAGGAGCACCTTCATTATACTCTACTTGATATGATTTTCTACCTACATCGTATCCCATAGAGCTTTCTTTTATACCAAGTATCTTATTTTCTTTTCCGTATGTAGTGCTCTTAAATATACTACTATCTATCTCTTTATTGTATGTGATATTACCTTCACCATCAATTGTAGCAAATGCTACTCCAATTTCTGAGCTTGTGCTTATAAGTGTGCCTTTTACTTGTATAAATATAGGTGTTGTCACATCATTTGAAAGAACATTATACATATATCCAGCCTTTAAGCCTTCTGCCTTCTCTGATGATTTATTGTCAATTACTACTATCTCAGAGTCTTTTACTTCTATAGTAGTCTTTGCATTCTTAAGACCAATAGCTGCAGTGTATCCTACATCACCTGCAGGACTTTCTTCTTCAGCAAATACTCCAAATAGTCCTCCAAAGAATTTCGCTACACTACCAAATATTGATTCGTTTTCTTCTATTGGTCCATTCTTTAATACATCAAGATATTCATCTGTAACTTCTACTTTATTGTTTGTTACAGTAAGGTCACCTGATACAAAGTTTTCTACATTGCCAAGAAGAATTATTCCGTTAGCACCATTTTCATTCTTGTTTATTGTATTGTCGTTAACTTCAAGTTTTGCATTGTTTGCTACATTTAATATACCATCAGCATCTATTATTGCCTTAGCTGATTGACAGTTAGTTATATTTACGTTGTTTCCGATAAGAAGGCTTGAACTATCACCTACTTTTATTATAGCTTTATCTGAAACTATGTCTTTGATATTTACATCTACAAGTTTTATATTACTGTTATTTTCTATAGATATAAACTCAAGGTCTTTTACTTCTATGCCTTCTATATTTACATTTTGTAATACAACTTCTTTATCAGTCTCACTTAACTCGCCTTCAGTCTCTACAAGAGCAGCTTGAGGCTTCAATGTGATTACATTTTCATTTCCAAATATATGGATACCATTTGTTCCAAACATTGGTGCATTATTTTCTGATTCAGCTTCAACTACTTCTGCTGCTACATCCTGACAATTTGTTATGATTACTTCTGAGTTAGTTGAACCAGCTCTTGCGAGTATCTTCTTAGTAGTTAAATTATGTCCATTCAAGCAAATGTAAAGTTTTATATTTGTATCAAGTTCTATGTCATCACTTATCTCTATATCATTTAATAGATATATATAGACATTCTTTCTGTCTGCTACATCTTTTGCAAGTTCAGCATTTATATATCTTGCTATCTCACTTCCTTCAGTTATAGCTATGTATGAAGAAGCAAAACTATGAACTCTAAGCACTCCATCTTCGTGTGCACATGACTCTGTCGCTCCACAGACAAAGTGATTGTGCATTCCTGCTCCTATCTCATTGCCATCTGCATCTATATATCTTGCATTAAGCACTGAGCTTCCACTTCTTATAGTTGATGTTCCATCAACTGTATTGCCGTCTTCATCAACCCATCTGCTAAATGTCCAATTAGGTTTTGTTGGCTCTTCATAGCCAGATAAAGTATTGATGATTCTTCCAGCTGCTACATCTGTATAATTTTTATATCTGCTTCCATCAGAGAATAATCCTGCCCAAGCATCAAATGTGATTGATGATTTATATGAATCTGATACATATGTAAGTCTGAGTTCAGTTATATCTATGTCTGTATATGACATAGTTCTATCTAAGAACTTATCATTGTTCATAATCCATCCTTGGAATACATAACCAGTTTTTCCAACACCTTCTTTTACACCAGCACTTTCCATAGTTGCCATGATGTTTTCATTTAACTTAATTCCAAAGTATTCTGAACCGTCATATGTTCCTTTGTCATCATCATTTATTACTCTTACAGTATATTTCTTTTCTTCATCTTCTTCGTTCTTTCCAACATCATTGCCATCTGCATCTTTATATATAGCAAGAAGTGTTATATTATTTTCATCCAAAGTATATGATGGTAGATTTGACTTTGCAATAGCAACTCCATCTTTCTCCCATCTATCAAATGTAAACTCTGGAGTCATAGTTGGTTCCTCATATTCAGATAAACCAAGCAATAAACTATGCTGTGGTGCTAGCAATAATTTTCTTCTACTACCATTAGCAAACATACCAACATTTGCATCGAGTGTTACATTGTATACTTCTGATGTATATAAAGCATATAATGTTCTGTCAGTAGTATTCTTATATACGCTTTCAGCAGTAAGTGCTGTAGCATATCCATCTTCACCGTCAAATGACCATCCAACAAAATAGTTTGGTGCTATTGCTGTTGGTTTCACAATACTTGCTGATGCAAGTGCATCATATATATTATCTCCAAGTTTTATTTCAAATGTTTCTGCACTTGTGTAAGTTCCTTTTGCATTATTATTTATAATGCGGACTGTATATGTAGCATTCTCTTTGCCTTCTTCTGTATCACTATCTTTCTTTCCTATATCTTTTCCATTTTTTTCATATGTAGCATAAAGATTGATAGGAATTGTAGATTTTACGATCGTAGTTTTTGCATATGCATTGCCAGATGCATCTTGCCATCCTTTAAATGTAAATCCAGCTGATTTTTTTGGCTCCTCATATCCAGCGAACTTGTCGAGTCTTATCCACTTATCACTTGTGATAGTTTTTGTTGTTTGATTATTATCAAAGATTCCAGTATTTGCTACAAGACTTACAACAAAAGTTCCTTTTGCATAATACTGTGCATGTAATGCTGTCTTTGTCTTGTCAGCTTCTGTATAAACTGAATCTTCTGTCAATACATCAGAAATATCATTGCTAAATGACCAGCCCCAGAAATTCCAATTTCCTATAGTAGTTGGATCTGTCACGCCAGCATCTTTCATTGTCTTAAGTATATTTGCATCTTTCTTTACTTCAAATCTTTTGACAGTGCCAAGTTTTCCCTTAGTATCATCTGTCTTTAAATCAATAGTATATTTAGAATCCTTTCCACCATCTTTTGTGTCATCATCTTTACCGATTGTATTTCCACTTGGGTCTTTCCATATAGCAAAGAGTTCTATTCTTTCAGATGCTGACATCATATCATTTTTATTAACTGCAGTTCCATCTGCTTTTTCCCAACCAATAAATGACCATCCTTCAGATTTAGTTGGTTCTTCATAATTATCTATCTTACTTAATTCTTTTTTTACTGTGCTTGTGATTGTCTTAGTTCTTCCGCCATTAGTAAACAAACCAGTATTTGCATTTAATGTTATTTCCACATTAAGTGAGTCATAATATACAACATTAATTACTGATTTATCTTTATTGTCATAAGTATCTGTATTAGTTAAAAGTGCTGTCTCATCATCATATGCATATCCATCAAATACAAATCCAGTTGCTGCAGTTACTGTAAGACCCTTAGCATTTATAGCATCCATTACATTATCGCTTAACTTGAAGTCTAGTACTGCAGTCTCATATCTTGCACCTGCTTCACGAGTTGCATTGCTCATAGTTCCTTTTCTTATTTCATTTTTTACAAGGACACTATATACAGCACCTTCTTCGCCATCTTTCTTTATTACATTTCCATCTTCATCCTCATAAGTTGCAAGAAGCACTGTATTTGAAGCAAATGTACTTGTTGTTGCGACAGATACACTTGTATCATCTTCTCTTACCCATCCTGCAAATGTATAATCACCTGATTTTACAGGTTCCTCATAACTTGCAAATAAACCAAGTTGAGTTGTGCTGTCTGCTTCAACATTAAGCACTCTCTTGCCATTTGACTTAAATACACCAGTGTCTGCTTTCAATGTAACTGTGATTGAACCAACTGTTGTATATACTGGTATGAGATTTATCTTTCTTTGGTCGCTATAAACTTCATCAGCTTTTACAAGCTCATATATATTTCCAGTCCATGACCAACCTTCAAATTTATATCCTGTTACTTCTTCAACTGTTATGCCTGCTCTTGTCAAAGCATCTATTACTCTATCGCCATACTTTACAGAGAATCTTGCACTATCTGTCTCTACACCTTTTACTTTTATTATACCTTTTGTCTTGTCATTATTTGATATGTTGACGATGAATATATCTGATACTGATTCTTCACTTCTATATCCAGCTACAAGTGTCATATCACTATTTACAACTGAAGTAGATGCTACTTTTGCATCACCATTATACCAAGCATCAAATACATATCCTTCTCTCTTTGGTTCTTCATAATCTGCTATTTGATTAAGTGCTTTTGCCTCTCTACTTGTAAGTACTTTTGTTCTTTCGCCATCTACAAATTTTCCAGTGACAGCATCAAGAGTTATATTGTATGAGCCCTCCTCTTTATATACTGCTTTAAGCACTGTGTTATCTACATCTTCGTATGTATCTGTATCATTTATTAATTTATTGATATCTTCTGTGTTCCATGACCAACCCATAAATGTGTATCCACTCTTAGCAACTGGGTTTGCCACACTTGCTGATGCAAGTGCAACATATATCTTATCTCCGAGTCTTATCTCAAATGATGCAGGACCTGCAAATGTTCCCTTAGCATCATCATTTTCAATATTTACTATATATACATTCTGTTGCTCTTCATCAACTATGCCATCATCTATTTTCTTATATGATGCAGTAAGTGTTTTGTTTTCAGATATTATAGAAGTAGATGCTACTTCTATGTCGCCATCTAACCAAGATACAAAGTTATATCCATCTCTTGTTGGAACTTCATATCCATCAAATAATCCTAACTCTCCTCCGCCAACTTTAGTAACTTCTTTTTCTCTCTTTCCACCAACGAAAGCTCCAGTTACTGACTTCAAAGTTACTGTGATGAGGCTTGAATCTCCAACATATACTGCAATCAATTTGTTGTTTGCTGCATCAGTATAAGTAGATGTATCATCAATCAAATCAGTCTCAGATCCAGTCCATGACCAACCTTTAAATTCATATCCAGGGAGTGCTGATGGGCTTGCTATGCTTGCTGATGCAAGTGCTACATACACATTGTCTCCAAGTCCAATTTCAAATGTTGTTGCTGCACTTGTGTAAGTTCCTTTTGTATCATCATTTTCTATACTTACTGTATATCTATTTAATTCTTCTACCTCACCTTCAGTTCTTCCATCATCAGTTTTAAATTTTGCTATAAGTTTTGTGTTTGTAGTTATGATAGATGTAGATGCTACTTCATTATCTTCTCCATCTACCCATTTATCAAAGAAATATCCATCTTTTACTGGAAGTTCATATCCATCAAATGCATTTACAGCTTTTAATGTTTTGCTTGTTAAAACTTTTTCTCTCCTTTTATCAGCAAAAAGTCCTATGCCAGCATCAAGTGTAAGAGTTATGTCAGGGACATTGTCAGTATATATTGCTTTTATAGTTGCTTTACTTATGTCAGTATATACTGTCGTATCATTTATATAATTTGTCTCATCTCCTGCAAATGCAAATCCAGCAAATGTATAGCCATCAAGTGCTGTTGGCTCTACTACTCCTGCTGCTGTCATTGCCTCTTTTACATTGCCATTCAATGCCACTTCAAATGATGCAGGACCAGTATATGTTCCTTTTGTCGCATCATTTTCTACATTGATTGCATATTTATCTATATTTACATCTTCTGCAATATATACTGCAGTAAGTGTCATACTTGATGTTATTACATCTGTCTCTTTTACTTCTACTGTGCCATTCATCCATTTTGCAAATTCATATTTATCTCTTACTGGCTTCTCATAATTAGCAAAATTCATAAGTTCTATACTTGTATCACTTGTTAAAACTTTTGTTCTTTTGCCATCAGTAAATTGACCTGTGACAGCTTCAAGTGTCACATATATATTTCCTGATTTTTTATATACAGCATAAATTGTAGTCTTGTCAGTATCGCTATATGTATCAGTATCTTTAATCAATTTTGTTGTGTCATCTTCATACCATGACCAACCAATAAATTCATAATCTGTGCCTGCTACAGGATTTGTGATGCCTTGATTTCTCATCGCATCAGATATTGTAGCATTTAATTCTATCTCAAATGTAGCCTCGCCTCCATATGTTCCTTTAGCATCATCATTTTCTACATCAATTACATATTTTGTCTTACTCTCGTGGTTTTCGCCAAGTTTATATGTAGCTTTCAAAGTTTTATTTCCGATAACGATAGAGTCTTTTGTTATCTCATTATCATCTTCATCTATCCAGTGGTCAAATACATATCCATCAATTCCTACAGGCTCTTCATAGTCAGCATATTCTTTAAGTGTGAGACCTGAAGTTTCCATATTAACCACCTTGTTTCTCTTGCCATTTTTAAATGCACCATTGACAGCTTCAAGTGTCACACTTGCCTTGGTATTTTCCCATACACCATAAAGTCTATTGATAGTGGCATCTGTGCCGTCATCTTCTACCATAGGTATATATGTAATCAAATCTGTAATTTTAACTACCTTATCTGGTTCATATTTTGCTTCTGATTTTTTATCTTCCTTGTTAAATCCTATAAGTTTAAATCCATCTATCTTGATATCAGCAGCTTTTGGCATAGATACATTTCTATAATATTCATAAGTTACAGCATCTACCTTGTCACTTGATGTATATGTCTTACCAGCTACATCTATGCTTCCACCTACAAATTCTACTTTATATTCTTTTTCTTTCCATACAGCATAAAGATTGGTATATCCATTGTCAACAAATTGTCTCGCTGTCATATCAGCATCAAGACTTACTTTTACTGCATCAGAATTAACTACTGTATTATAACCCTTAAGGTTAAATCCAGTAAGAGTAAAGCTACTTGGTATCGTAACTTTTGATTTGTATCCATATGAGTTCTCTACTTTAGCGTTACTATCTACAAAATCTCCATTTGATCCTTTTTTACGACCAGCCATAAATGTGATAGTTGTTTTTTTCTCATTCCAAGAACCATATAGATAATTATCACTTGTCTCAGATAAGTCTGTTATCTCACCAGCCTTTATAGTAGCGCCAGCATTAAATATTTTTGTATTATCTTTTTCTGTCTTTCCAAATCCTGCAAAAGTAAAATCATTATCTATCTTATAATCACTTGGCAAAGTAAGGCTTTCATAGTGCTTATATGATTTTACAGCTGTTGTGTTTGCAGATGTATACTCTGCTCCATCACTTCCAGTTTTCTTTCCGCCCTTAAAACCTATATTATATTTTTTCTCTTCCCAGACAGGATATAAGGCAGTGGTCTTACTTGTACTTAAACTCATATCCTTTATATTATACTCTTTGCCAGCTTCATATGTTGCTGTAGTAGCATCAGATGTCTTAGAGAATCCAAGGAACTTAAATCCTGTTACATTCCAGTCATTAGGCATCTTTATTTTTTCTGTATATTTATAAGAGACTTCTGTGTGATCAGAAAAACTACCATATTTATTTCCATCAGTTCCTGTTGCTTGACCTTTCTTAAGTTGTACTTTATATGTATTCTCTATCCAGTTTGCATATAATTTATTGATGCCAGCTACTGCTTCAGTTTCGCCAAGTGAAGTATATTTTGTACCTGCACCATTTGCTTCTGTATACCAAGCATCAAATACATAACCAGTTTTAGATATATTATCTTTAGTCGGAAGAGTAATCTCATCCAATACTGAATATTTTGTAGGTGCAGTATAACCAGAGTTCCAGCTACCATCACCAAGGTCGTATTCTAAATTAGTATCATAATTTTTCACGAAGACTGGGGACATAAATATAACACTATATTTAAAGCCTGATTTTTCCATCTGATTATTTTCATTCCAATGTCGATCAACACGAACGAAACCCTCCCAAGTCCAAGCGGTAGAATTTTTGTTCCAGTCATGTTTGCGTATCAGACCTTTATCAGCCAGTCCGTACCTCCAGCCATCGCGGAGCATTCTTGAAAAGCCATCATCGTCCACATCACCGGCAAAGGTTCCAGAGCGGTAAAAAGGGCCAAAAGAAACGGGATACATTTGGAATAGATAATCTTTTCTTGCTCCCGCGTCAAAATAGTAATTCAATTCTTTTCCATTGGGCCAGGTTTCACCTTCCGTCAATAGGTATTCACTCGGATCTTTAACCCACCCCGGACGACTATTATCATACGAATCCCCTTCTGATGGATAACTTATGGTATCCGCATTCAGCGTAGGTTCCTTTATCTGGTCACTTGTCGTATGCAATTGAGGAACCCACCCAAAAAAAGTATATCCATCCTTGTACCTTATGTTTTTGGTGTTTTTTGGTACCGTTATTGGGTCTATATACTTGATGGTAGCCCAAAGTTCTCGCGTTCCTTGACCTTGTTCCCATCCATTATTTTCCCACTTTACCTTCGCACCACCTGTAGTCCTATCAACAAAGATACCAGCAAAAGATTCTATATATTTAGCATTGTAATCTCCGTCTTTTTCAATGTGATAGTGAATATCAGTTTCTTGTTGTTTAACTTCCCACTCATTATTAAATGTAACCCCTTCAACTGCAGTTAATGTTGCTGAATCTTTTGTTTTTGCGTCATACACATACCCCCTAATATTTTGATTTTTGGTTAAAAATTGTTTATCGGCAGCTGAACTAAAATTATGGTCGCTATTCTCTCTATCCCATACATACCATTTAAAAGGTTTTGCCCAACTAACATTGCCACCACTAAAACCAGACTTGTCCAAAACCTTTTGATTTGCATGGTATGGTGGCACATATCCTACATCACCCCATACTATATAAGTCCTTAAGTTATCAACTTCTAACGTTTCATACCAATAATTCCATCCTCCAAAGAGTTTATCAGCCTCCGACCCACTTGCCACTTCTATCTCATCTAAATTTAATACACTTTTTGAAGCGATACCAAGGGGACTTGTCCCCTCAGCACTTACATCACTATCAGTAGCTACATCTATATCCTCATCAAATATACTTTTATGTTCTGGCTCTATCACGCTCATTGTTGATACATCTGAAAGATACTTTGATATTACATCCTCTATATCAAGATTAGTCTTATCATTCTTTACATTTTCATCATTCTCTTCATCAGTTTCACTTGCTGATGCCTCATCATCCTCACGAGTTTCACGAGCCTCACCTTCCTCATCTGACTCTTTCTCTTCCGTGTTTTCTGAGTTTTCTTCTGTTGCATCACTATCACTTGCTATCTCTTCATTTGAAACTTCACTATCATCCTTTACAGCATCAAAATCAGAAGAGCTTTCACTCTCTTTTTGCTCATCATCTTTGTCAGACGCTTCTTTTTCTGTCTCGTCCTCTTTCTCCGTCTCTTCTTCTTGCTCTGTCTCGTCCTCTTTCTCCGTCTCTTCTTCAATCTCCGCGTCTTTTGCTTCATCGGCTTTATCCGCTTCTTCTAAAGCTTCATCCGATGCTTCTTTTTTGCTCTCCTCAATCACCTCATCATAATACTTGCGAGATGCATTCTCACTCTCGCTAGTCTCATCAGTTTGTGCGAGATTATTGATAGACTCCGCAAAGGTTGTTATCCCTGTGCTTGTCATAACCATCGCAACAATCAATAAGATTGATGTGATTTTCTTTACAACATTACTAAAACTCATACTTCTTACCTCTTTATTTTAAATATATTTTTTACAGTTTTTTACGCAATTAAATAACACAAAAACAAGTCTGCTAAGCTTTCGCTTGCAAACTCGACTTGTATTAGCTGCCATAATCATACAACAAAACTCACACTTTGTCAACATTTAAATTTGGGTAAATTTAGGGACGGGGTATATTATTTGAAATTTGGGGACGGGGTATATTATTTGAAATTTAGGGACACCCTTTGGGCGAGCCCCTTTGCGCTCGCTGAGCTCGCGCCTACGGGTCGTACGGGCGAGCTATGCGAGCCCCCCCCTTTTTTTTGCGCCCCTGCAGTTAAAACTATTGCTAACTTTGCTAATTCTAGTAAAAGTTTGCATTTATAGTGAAAACTTTATTGATTTTTTAAAAAGTTTGCAGTATAATAAAGCTATGATTATAAGAGAAAAATATTTAAACCAAATCAGGCCTTTTTATGACTCTGACCTAATTAAAATTATTACTGGAATTCGTCGTTCTGGTAAGTCAGTTGTGATGCAACAAATAAAAGATGAGATATCAAAAAAGAGCGACAATTTTTTTTATTTTGAGTTTGAGGACAAGATTACAAAAAATCAATTCAAAAACACTGATGATATAATTCAAAGCATTTTACAAAATAAAAAGGACACCCTCTGCTATATATTTTTTGATGAAATACAAGATTATGACGGATGGGAAGAGGTGTGTAAGACACTTAGACTAAAAAATTGTTCTATATTTATCACAGGTTCAAATCAAAAACTACTATCTAAAGAGTATACCTCTAAATTAAGTGGCAGATATGTTTCTTTCAAAATATATCCATTTGTCTATAAAGAAATTTTAGAATACTGCAAAGAACTTAAGCGAGATATCTCTGTGCTTGATTATATAATATGGGGAGGCTTTCCAAAAAGATTGGAATACGAAGATGAAAATGCAATGAAATCTTATTTAAAAGATTTAAATGAGACAATTATTTATAATGATCTAAGCCTAAGATATAAAATAAGAAAAATAGAATTATTTGAAAATATTGTAAATTACATTTTTTTATCAAATAGCAGGATATTAAGTTCTAATTCAATCTATAAATACATAAAACAACATCACAATTGTTCAGAAAACACCGTTTCAAAATTTATTTATTATCTTGAGCAAGCATTTGCTATAGAAAAGCTAAGTCAATATTCTACCAAGACAAAACAAGAACTAAGTTTTTATCACAAGATATATAATGAAGATGTCTCTTTTAATTCAATTAGGCAGCCAAACAATAGATTTGACTTAAGTCATAATCTTGAAAATATTATTCACAATGAACTTTTATATATGGGTTATGATTTAAATGTATATAACATCAATGGAAAAGAAGTGGACTTCCTTGCAACAAGAGGCAATAAAAAATATTACATACAAGTTGCTTATAGTGTTGAAAATGAAGAAACTTATCAAAGAGAAATGGCTCCTTTTAATCTTATAAGAGATAATCTTTCACAAAAAATTCTAATCACAACCGACGAATTAGATTACTCCACTAGTTTAGTGCGCCATATTAAATTAAAAGATTTTTTATCACTTGATTCTTTATCATAGGGGCACCCTTTGGGCGAGCCCCTTTGCGATCGCTGAGCTCGCGCCTACGGGCCGTACGGGCGAGCTATGCGAGCCCTCCTATTTATGCATATACCTTAACCAATGCATCATTTACAAGATGTGATATTGACACATCTTCTTTTTTTGCCAATTCCATCAATTTCTTATGAAGTGTTTTAGTACATCGAAAATTTATAACACCACTAGAAGTATTATCAGCATTATAATAAAAATTGCATTTTGCTTTAGGCACTTTTAACCCTTCTGTAATTAAACCTTCTATATGAAAATTCAATGCTTCGGTCATATTTTTTTTGACTTCTTCTTCTGTTTTGCCAGTTGCGATACAACCAGGCACATCTGGAGAATATGCACTATAATTATGCTTTTGTTTCTCAATTATAATTAAATAATTTTCCATAAATACTCCTATTTTATCCCCGCTTGCTTATAAATACTATTTAAAGTTCCTTTATCAATTTCATCTGATAATTTACCTGCTATAGTGACTAAGCCTTTAATTTTATTATGTTTAAATTGTCTATGGCTTCCTCTTTGTCTAACTTGGTACCATCCAAGCCCCTGTATCTTTTTAACCACTTCGCTAACTTTCATATTGTAATTATATCCCTTTACAATACTTATGTCAAGCCCATTTAAATTTAGGGACGGGGTATATTATTTGAAATTTAGGGACACCCTTTGGGCGAGCCCCTTTGCGCTCGCTCCTACGGTAGACTATAAAAACGGCGAGGAGTCATCCCCGCCGTTTTTTATACTATCACCATTTTCCCATCTGCTCCTACAAGGTAGCCATCTGGTGTTGCAGCATTTACAAGCATAGCACCATCAGCTTCGAAGTAATACCAAGCACCTTGTATCATCTTCCATCCAACACTCATCTTTCCTTCATCTACTGTCTTTGCATTTTCAAAGAAATACCATTTGCCATCACTTGTTTTTAGCCATCCTGTGACCATATTTCCTTCTGTGTCAAAGTAGTATGTATTTTGAACCGGAACTTGTATTGGAGTTTCATTCAACACTTTTGTTTCAATTTCATTTACTGCGAAGAACCCATTTGCAGCTGGCACATTTTGGCCATTTATATTTATTGTCATCTTAAATTTATTTGTTACAATATCAAAAGTCCAAGTTGTCAAACTTACATCAACACTTTCAATGACTACTGGTTTTGTTATATTTGTCTCAGTAGTCGTTGGTGTTATACTTGGCAAGGCTCCACCGCCACCGCCACCTCCGCCGCCACCTCCGCCACCACCTCCACCAGTACCACCACCACTATTCTTTGACCAAGTTGCTGTTAAAGTCAAATCAGAATTGACTTCTCCTATATTTTGTTTGTTACTATATTTTTTACCTGCACCTGCCATCCATCCACTAAATGAATATCCGCTTCTTACAAATTTATTTGCAATCAACACTGTCTCTTCACCTTCAAATGCATCTTGAGTGTATGAATCACCACTTCCACCTCCAGGCAAATAAGTTATAGTATGGGCAACTGCATATTTTGCATAAAGTGTTATATCACCCCAAGTTTCCGTATCAATTTTTATAAGTTTATCTCCAGTTAAATCTTCATTCTTATACCAGCCAGCAAGTTTCATATCATCTTTTGTCAAATCAAGTGGCAAGTCCACACCAGTTCCACATAGATACGATGTAGGTAATTCAGTCGCACCTTTTTTTCCACCATTTAAAACAAAAGTTATGTTATATCTATTTGCTGTCCACTTTGCAAATATTTCAACCTTCGCACCCTGCGATGAACTCAAATCACTATTTCCTGTGTAAATGTTTTTCAATTCTTTATCACTGCACCAATTTGCAAATGTGTAACCATTTCGTTTTGGACTTGCAAGAGTCACATCAGTGTCATAAGTTTTAGTAAATGATTCTGGACTTACCTCTCCTTTATTTGCATTGTATGTGATAGTATAAGTTATAGGTTTCCATTTTGCTGTAAGTGTAATGTCGCTTGTGATAGTTATTGTTTCTTTATTTGCATATGTGTGTCCTTCCCCATCAGTCCATCCATCAAATAAATAACCTTTCTTTGTAAATTTATTTGCATCGATTTGAGTCGGCTCACCATTTATTACACCTTGCATCTCCATTTTTCCACTTCCACCGCCAGCATTAAATGTAATGTTTCTTGTAGGATTTGCGAGACCTTTTATTCTCCAGTTTTCTCCATAAGGAACTTCATCAATTATTTCTATGGCATTTGTATTTACATCAATCCATGAGCTTCCACTTCGCATAAAACTTTGACCGAGTGCTGCTTCATTATAGCAGAAGAACCAAGGATCAACATCTTGCGAATAATTTTCATCACAAAAAACAAACATAGGTTTCACTGGATTTATTACTATAGAAAAAGATGTTCCTTTTTTAAGTATAATTTTCTCATTCAATGGTATGGTCCATATCCCAGCCAAATCACTTGTTACTCTTTGTGTTAATGCTTTTGTTCCTTGACTTGGATCTGTCATCGGTGTATTAGATGTATAAATTTCTATGTCAAAAACTGCATCATTGTCATCTAACCCTATGCTTACCGCATCAAGTGATTGATTCTTATCGTTACTAACTTTAAATACATTTCCAATTGCATTGTTTATACGATAACTTTGTGGACAAGCTGAAGTATCATAATGATAATTATACTCATAAGTATTGGCTGGTACTACCTCAATAGAAGTAAAATTATCTTCAAAACTTGTTTCATAATATGATAGCCAAAAGTATCCGTTGTTTCCCCATTCATCACCCCAGCTATTTCTACATAGCCAAGCACCATTTTTAGTCATCTTGTGTGTGGCACTACTATAACTAGAGCCATAATAAAAATTTTTACATGACACATTATCATCCCAACCAATCGCTACTACAGCATGGTTTGTATAATTTTTATTGTTAGAAATAATATAATAATCCACATCTACAACATGAGTTGCATCGGAAGCTTGCTCATGGAAATAACTAAGTCCCACAGAACCATTATCCATTATAGCTTGCTTAATTTCATTTATATCTTTTCTATTTATAAAGCGAATATTTAATGTTTCATAATCATTACTGTTAAATGCATACTTACCATCAAGAGTATAACCTTCTGATTTTTTTGTATTATCATCATAATGATCTACTAACCTTTGATAAGAAGTATCAACATTTTCTTTTACTGCACCCATATATGATGACATTTGAAGTGCTGCAAGAGTCCTATTGCCACCATTTTCCCAGTTGGTAGAAGATTTTAATGTATGATCATACCCTTCAAGACCTGGTTTATCTATATTCTCAGTCGACCCAGTAGCTTCATGGAGATGCCACATATAATATCCAAGAGCAGCCTCACTTAAATTTGGATAATCATTTGTAGTAGTAAGATTTTTCTTTAATAATGATGTCTCCATCTGTGTCATCATTGAGAAAGCCCAGCATAATCCATAAGGATGTTGATCTCTTACAGGAGGCACTATAGATAATCCTCTTTCATTGTTATGAGACGGATCTCTTGAATCATATGAAGAAGGAATACTTGCTCCCATAAGTTTATTTTTACGTTTAGCTTTTACTTGTGGTGGAGTATAACTAATATCTATATTGTCAAGTATATAATTAAATGAAGGCTCACTACTCGTTGCTATTTCTTCAGCTTCATCGTCCGGGCGAACTATGCGAGCCCCACTTGCAGTTGCTATTTCTTCAGCGTCATCGTCCAGGCTTGCTATGCGAGCCCCACTTGCAGTTGCTATTTCTTCAGCGTCATCGTCCAGGCGAGCTTCGCCGTCCTCATCAGGCTCATCGTACGGGCGAGCTATGCGAGCCCCATCAGGCTCATCGTCCGAGCTAGCTTCACCATCTTCCTCTTGTGCATAACTTTCAGTTGCTATATTTTCAGAATTATTTAATTCATCAAAAACTTCACTTACTACACTTGTAGAATCATCATTCAAATCTTCCGCATTTACATAAGTCAATGTGCTACTCAAAATCATCACCACACACATTACTACGGAAATAAGTTTCTTAACTTTCATTCTTGCCCTCCTTTATGTTTTAGTTCTCACACAAACACTTTAATTAAACTTTTTATAGCAATTCTTAAATATCCTATATCCATCCATTCCTATTGTACCATAATCTGCACCGCTTGTGCTACCCCTTACTATAGACCAAAGTGCATTATAAAAACCACCGAGTGCCATATAAGCCACAAATAACTTTTCCGCAAGCTTATCATCATCTGGCAAAAAGTTTATTATATTTTCATCTGTAATCTCTATACTTTTATAAATTTCATATAAATTATATGCTTTATCTATATCCATTTTTAAAAATGTAGCAAAAAGTGCAATGTCCGAAATTGGATCTGCCATACCACCATATTCAAAATCAATTAAAATTACTTCGCCATTTGCGTATAAAATATTATTTGGGTTTGGAGCTCCATGGCAAACCACCTTAACTCTTTTTACATTGTCAATATATTCTTTAATGACTTTTGCCTTATCCAACACTTCATCAAAATCTTCATATGGCATCATCATATTTTTACTTCGTATTATATCAAGATACTTGTATATCATATCTATTATATCACAGCTACCACTAACTTTCACATCACAGGTATGTAATTTTTTATATGCCTCTAAACTTTTTTTAATCTCTTTTTCACTGTTTATGTCAATAGGTCTTCCACCATCAATATATTTTGATATTTTATAAGCATTTAATTCATCAAAGTATACCACCTCTTCTATAGGCACTATGACTTTTCTGCTATTATTGTTTATATTATTTTTTAGTATTTTTTCAATTATTTCTTTCTCATTTTTTCTATCTATAAATTCATTGGCATTTTCTTTTGGCAATCTGATTGTGTATTTTTCATCATTCACATTAAATCTATATATAAGATTTGCCACATCTTCTTTTATACATTCAATACTATGTATGTTTTTCTTATCTACTTCCATAGATTTTGAAACATAATCTATTATATTTTCATTTATATTGCTATCATTTTTATTAAAATCTTCTATATCTTTTGTCGTATCAAACTCAGATATTTCTCCCATCCCGAGTTTATATAAATATATTTTTGGCAACTTTGAAAAATTGCTAACCAAGACATTTTCCCAATAATAATCATCAGTGAAGGATTTATTATAATATTCTTCAACAAGAGGTATGAATTCATCAAGAAAACTTTTTGATAAAAACGAGATACCCATTGCGCAAAAATCATTTGTTCCACCAACAATTACTTCCTTTATCTCATTCTTGCTATTTGCCACTAGACGCCATTCATTTTTGCAATCTTCATAAAACTGTCCTATCAAATATGGCTCTATCTCATATTGATGATAAATATTATTTTCAGTATAGACATCTGATACACATATATACATATTTTTATTTTTTAATATTTCTTTTGCATGATAAAAAGTTGATAAGGTCTTCTTATACTTATATTCATCGTTATATATTAGTTTTACATTGTATTTGTCAATCAGATAATCAAATTTCTCTTTCATAAAACCAATCATCACTGTTATATCATCAATGTTTGCAGCTTTTAATTGTTTTATCTGTCTCTCAATAAGTTTCTCACCATTTATTTCTAAAAAGCAAATGGGTGCTTCCTCATCATCGTGTCTAAACTTAAAACCTCTACCACAAGCAAGTATTATTGCACCATCAACTTTATTTGTATTAAGCATCTTTTCGCCTTTAGAAGTTATTTCATATATTCCTTCTTTGCTACTTTTTTTTATTAAACCATCATCTATGACTTCATTTAAGACGGAATTTATTTTTCCAAGTGATACAAAAAACTTTTTTGCGAGTGCCCTTTGTGAAATTGCAGGTGTCTCATATATTGTTCTTGTTATTAAAAATTTTAAATTCATAATTAATTAACACCTATAACATTATTAATTACTTTAAAACCATAATATGGAGTTGGAAGACAAACCACAGAAAGTTTCATCAATTTCTCAATTGACTCTTGGTTTCTTGTATTTGACATAAACGCCATCAAAAATATTGGTTTCATCTTTTCTTTCAATATATTTTTAGTTCTACTAATTGCATCTATCATATAATATATGCAAGGGTCATCAATGTGGTGAAGCAATGTATATCCTATCACAATCATATCTATATCATCTTGAAGCATAATTGTAGTAAGTGCATCAGAAAATTTTTCTGCATCATAAGAAAGTGTGACAGTCATATCAAGCGGATTTGTTATGTGAGCATAATCAGGAAGTCTCTCTTTTAAATAATTTATAATTTCATTATTAAATTCTGGAAATGTAACTGGAAATCCTACTGCGACCTCACCCACAAGCGCAGCTTCACCGCCAGATAAATTGATTGAAGCTATTCCATTTCCTTTTGGTAATTTATCATAGCACGACATACAGGTAAGTGTATATATAAAATCTTCTAAGTCACCACATCTTACTACTCCATATTTTTTTATCAAACTATTAAATTCTTCATTTGAAAATGTTTCGACGCTTCCTGTGTGTCCTTTTGTAAGCATTCTTGTGATTTCATTTGAACCTGATTTAAGAACTGCAATTCTCTTTTTACTTTTGCTTGCATATGAAATCGCATCTTCAAAACTTTTCAAATCTTTAATGCCATCAATATAAAGACCAATTACTTTTGTGTTGACATCATCAGCAAGATAATATATAAGGTCAGTCATTTTTAAACCATTTGCATTTCCACAAGATATGTTGTAAGAAAACTTAGTGTATTGGTTGTCAATGAGCGAAAGACCAATCATACCACTTTGAGCAATTATGCCAATATTTCCTTTTCTATTTCTCTTTTCAGATAAAAATGCAAATGCATTGATTCCATCAGTGAAATTTGAAAATCCTGCACAGTTTGGTCCAAGTATAGTTATATCAAGTTCTTTGGCAGTTTTAAGCATTTCCTCTTCAAGCAATATGTCTTCCTCTTTTCCAGTCTCACTAAAACCACTGGCAAAAACTACCGCAGCCTTAGCGCCTTTCTCCTTTCCTTCTTTTAACGCTCCCACAACTCTTGTTTTATTTATTGCAATAATCATTAGATCAATATTTACTGGTATATCTTTAAGACTATGATAACAAATTTTTCCAAACAAATAATCTCTCTTTGGATTTACATAGTAAACTCTATTTTCATCATCAATCTCACTCATCAAATTTTTGCAGACTGCTCCGCCAAATCCCTCAGATTCATTTGCTCCCACCACTGCTATAGTTCTTGGATTAAATAACTCCTTATAATTCATATTTACCCCCTAATTATTATTTATTGCGCTCGCTGAGCTCGCGCCTACGGTCCAGGCGAGCTATGCTAGCCCCTTTGTACGGGCGAGCTATGCGAGCCCCTCGTATATATCAATTTTACTTTTATACACTTCCTCTTTCTTAAATTTCTCTTTTATTGCATCTATTATATCATCATCACTAAACAATTTCGAATCACAAATATATGTTTTAAGCATAATAATATTCAAATTTTTCGTGTTCTCGCGAGCCCCATTGCGCTCGCTGAGCTCGCGCCTACGGTCCAGGCGAGCTTCGCGAGCCCCTTCGTACGGGCGAGCTTCGCGAGCCCCTTCGTACGGGCGAGCTATGCGAGCCCCAATAGATTCTATATCATAATATTTTGATTTCTCATTAGCAAATTTTCTATACTTATCAAAAAACTTATCACTCAAAATAATAAAATCATCTGGCGAATTAATTGTTGGATTAAGTATATCATTGCCATCCGTATCTATCTTGACTATACACCCAGCTTCTCCGCCTCTCATCTGTGAACCGTAAAACGGATAAAATGAGGCACCATAATTTTTCTTGTTTGCTGCATTTAACAATATCTCTCCTACAGTAAGTGCTCCTTGTCCTCCAATTCCTATTATAAATATTTCTCTAAGCATTTATAAATTCTCCAATCTTATATACTTTTGTTAATTTATTATTAATCATATCTGCTGCATCTTTTGGTGTCATCTTATAATTAGTAGGGCAAGGTGATAATAATTCCACAAGATTAAATCCACCTTCTTTAATATATTTATCAAATGCAGTATCAACATATTTTTTTGCCATATCAATGTTCTCTTTATCAGTCAATGCTGCGCGAGCTAAATAACTTATAGGAAATGCTGATATTATATCCTCTATCCTAAAGCCTTCGTATGGGCCAGCCTCATTGCGCTCGCATAGCTCGCGCCTACGGTCCGGGCGAGCTTCGCGAGCCCCAGTTGTGTCATCGTATGGGCGAGCTATGCGAGCCCCAGTTGTATCAACATATGTCGGTGCCACCTGTCCTCCAGTCATAGAGTAGAGCCCATTATTTATAATTATCGCAAGCACATCATCATTTCTTCTAGCCGCATGTATCATCTCTTCAATTCCTATAGAATATGCTGCCCCATCACCCATATAAGATATGACCGCATTTTCTTTTCTCATTTCTTTATATCCTTTAGTCACATCAAGCACTCTTCCATGTGCACACATTATAGAATCATACTCAACAAAATCTATAAGCAACGAACAGCAAGCAACATCAAGTGCAAGGATTATCTTTTCTTTTAATTTTTTCTCTCTGATTATGTCATCAAGCATCATCATCGCAGTTCTATGTCCACAACCAGCACATAGCATATCATACATACTATTTTATCTCCTCTATATAATTTAATATGTCTAAAACAGTAGGGCAAGTTGACATACTATTTATTGAATAATAATCATATTTTTGTTTTGTAAAATATTCAACATCTCTTCTCATCTGTTTCAAAACATTTAATTCAACTATGATAATTTTTTTGCAGTTATTTATTTTTTCGAATGCCTTACAAGGAAATGGATAAAGTGTTATCGGAATTATCAGTCCTACCTTCATTCCTTTTTCTCTCGCCCTTTTCACTACATCTATACATATTCTCGCACATATTGAAAATGCAACAAGTATTATTTCCGCATCAGATGTTTCATACTCTTCATACCTTTGCTCATTTTGTTCTATCAACTCATATTTATTTTTTAATGTTTCATTATAATTCTTATCGTGGTAGTAAATGTTTTGAATTAATTTAGGTTTATCAGACTTATTGCCACTAAGTGTATACTCAAGTTTATCAATATCATTTACAGTTTGTTCTATTACTTCTACATTTTCTTTTGTATGAGCAATATCACTATCATATGTGACAATGACTGGATTTCTATATTTTTCAGAAAGTTCAAATGCAAGCTTCGGTATACTCATACAATCTTTTACACTGCTTGCAGCAAGAACTATAGCATGATAGTCTCCGTTTCCTCCTCCTTTTGTCATCTGATTATAATCGCCTTGACTTCTTGGTATATCACCAAGTCCTGCTCCTTCTCTCATGACATTTAATATAACACAAGGAACAAAATCTGCAGCCATATATGATATTGCTTCTTGCATAAGAGAAAAGCCACAACCTGATGTCACAGTAAGCGCTCTTGCTCCTGCTATGCTTGCTCCCATTATCATATTTACAGCCGAAACTTCAGAGCTTGCATGCACAAATTTCACGCCGTACTTGTCTCCATGTTTTTCAAAAAACTCGTAAACATCTGTTGATGGTGTTATAGGATAACCCGCATAAAAATTTATACCTGCAGCGAGTGCCCCATATGCAAATGCTTCATTTCCATTTAATATTTTTTTCATCGCAACACTTCCTTAATAATGATTAAATAATACAACAAAATTTTAATATAATAAATTAAAAAAATCTATTGACAAAAACCCTCTTTTGTGATAGTATGTTCAATATTGATATTATTATATAAAATTTGAACACTTATGTCAAGGAGAAATTTATGGCTAATTTTAAAGAAAAAACTAAAAATTTGCAGTTATCTATTATGATCATCCCTTTTGCTATTATCACAGGACTATCATTTTTCTTTTTTAAGCACCCAAGTGAGACCAATCAGTTCTTTGATGCGGTAAACCCTTTTTTCAGAGACAAAATGGGAATTGTCTATCTATCAGTAAACTTTTTCGTATTTATTTTTTCATTTTACTTAGCATTTTCAAAATATGGAAAAATAAAACTTGGCGATAAAGACGAAAAACCAAGATTCTCATTTTGGGAATATGGAGCTATGATGTTCTGCTCTGGTCTATCTGGCAGTATCATATATTACTCTTTTACTGAATGGATATACTATATGAATGAGCCTTTTATACAAAGTTTTGATAATCCACACAATTTATTTATCAACTCATACAATATGGCACAAACTCATTCATTTTTCTTTTGGTCAAATTATTGGTTATATCTAGTTCTCGCTGTATGCTTCGGATTTATGATGCACACAAGAAAAATATCTAAACAAAAATTTAGTGAGTCTCTTCGTCCACTTTTACATGATCATGTTGATGGCATTATAGGAAAAACTATAGACATATTTTCTGTCATTGCAATTATAGCAGCAGTTACTTGCTCACTTTGTTTTTCTCCACCAATCATAACAAATTGTTTACATAAACTTTTTGGTATTCCAGATAATAATAAGACAACTATTATTATACTTCTCACTATATTTACAATTTATAGTATTTCACTTTACAATGGACTTAAGGGAATAAAAAATTTATCTAGCATATGTGTCTATGTCTTTTTTGCATTTTTGATTTATGTATTCCTCTTTGGTGGTGAAATGCAGTTCATACTTGAGAGTTCATTCCAACAACTCGGAGTGCTCTTTGATAATTTAATTCCATTATTTACTTATGTGGACCCAAGCAAAAAACTTAACTTTGCACAAGACTACAATGTATTCTATGATGCATATTGGATGACTTGGGCTGTCGCTGTTCCATTTTTTATAGGAATCATTTGTAAAGGTAGAACTATAAAGCAAACTATACTTGAAGGATATTTATTCGCTATACCTGGTACTCTCGTAAGCTTTTTTGTAATTCCTAATCACTTTATAGCAAAACAAATAAAAGGTTCACTTGATTTACTTGGTCAGTATGCTGCAAGCGGTAACCTCTATGAAGTTGTAGGAAATGCCATCGGCTCTCTTCCTATAGCACCTGTAGCACTCATTCTTGTATCAGTTTCTATGATATTATTCTGTGCCACAAGCTATGATTCTATTTCACTCACTTGCTCTTGCTACTCATATAAAAATTTACCTGAGAATCAATCTCCAAGTAAATTTGTAAAACAATTCTGGGCTACATTACTTGCACTACTACCTATCGCTATTACATTTTCAAATGCAAGCTATGGCAACATCCAAAATCTTGCAGTAATTGCAGGCTTCCCAGCTACTATCATAGTTGTGCTCGTAATCATATCTACAATGATTGATTTTAATAAATATTTAAAAGAGCAATAAGGTTTTTTATGAATAATAAATTTTTTATACTAAGAGAATTTGCAGAAAATCAAACTATTGACAAAGAAAAAATATGTTTTACTTACAACATTTCATACAGCGAATTTGATAATTATGTAAATGAGTTATTGAATGTTGATAAGTATTTAATTCTAAATGATGATGCAAGTAATAACTGGCCATACAAATTATCTGACGATGGTATCCACTATCTCAATCAATACAAAGTAAATAAAGCCGTTATTCTTGCCTCAGGTCTTGGAACTCGTATGGGCGAACTAACAAAAAACACTTCTAAGTGCCTACTAAGTGTCCACAATGAAGTTCTTGTAGAGAGATTAATATCTCAATTTAAAGAAAGAGGGATAGACAACATAATTGTTGTAGTTGGATATTTCAAAGAAAAATTTGCATATCTAAAAGACAAATTTAATGTAAAACTCATAGAAAACCCAGAGTATAATACAAAAAATACTATCGCCACATTTCACTGTGTAATAAATGAAATTAAAAATAGCAATACCTACATAACTGTTGGAGACATATATCTTAGTGAAAATTTATTTCATACTTACGAAATAGAACCTTTTTATACTGGAGTTTGGACAGATGACTGCACAAATGAATGGACTTACATATATGATGAAAACAATAAGGTCTATGGTGTAAATGTCGACGGAAAATATGATTATTGTATGGCTGGATTTAGTTTTCACACAAAAGAATTTATCAGTAAACTCTGTGAGTTTGTAGAGATAGACTACAACAGGCCTGGCACTGAAAAGTATTATTGGGAAGAAGTCCTGCTTAATAATATTTCAAAACTACCAGATTTTTTTGTTCACAAATTTTCATCTGTCGCCATTCAAGAATTTGATACTGTAAAAGACTTGCATAAACTAAACGACGAACTAATTGCTCTAAAAGATCAAATAAAAACTATTTTTAATACTAATTCAGATAATTTTGTATTTACAAAAACAAATGATGGTCTAACAAACAATACCTATATCTTAGAAATGGAAGGCAAAAAATATATCGTAAGAGTTCCTGGTATGTCAACCAACTTATTAATTGATAGAAAAAACGAAAAAAGGAACTATGACGAATTAAAAAAATACAATTTAACAGATAATTTAATCTTTTTTGATGAAGATAGCGGACTAAAGATTACTGAGTATTTTGAAAATGCGTTAACAGCAAATATAAATGATGAAAAAGATTTAATAAACTGTATGGCTTTATATAAAAAACTGCACTCTCTCAATATAGACACAAATCATGATATTAACATAGCTAATATTTTCAAATTTTACCTTAGTATCTTAGAAAAGCATAAACTAAAATTTATCTACGGTGACTTTAAATCAACTATAAATAAATGCAATGAAATAATAGATTTCATCAACAAACTTAATAGGCCAAATACTTTTACTCATGGAGATGCTGGTTATTGCAATGTCTTAAATACAAATTTTGGATATAAACTTATTGATTTTGAATTTGCAGGAATGGCTGACCCAATTACTGACATTGCTCTCTTTGGATTTTGTAGCAATATGGATATAGATTCTACACTCAAACTTCTTGATATATATATTAATTGCAAAGTCCAAGATGTAGATAATGATTCTTTCTTAAAGAAATTTAAAATAAATGACAGCTATGAAGAAATCAAAGCTCTAGTCGTAGCCTATATGGCTATAGATTCTGTAACTTGCGCAATTTGGAATCAGATTAGAATAACTATAACAAATAAACATTCTTATAGTTATAGCGAAAACTGCTTGAAACTATTAGATGAGTATTATAAATATTTAAAAGATAAAAACTTTTTATAAATTATTGTATTTTACATGCAAGTATATCCACCATCAACTGGCAAACATACACCTGTTATATAAGATGATGCTTTTGATGCAAGGAATAGAACTGCCGTATCGAGTTCACTTACCTCTGCATAACGAGCAAGTGGAATTCTATTTTTAATTGTTTCTAAAAATTCTTTATTGTCTAATCCATCTTTTGTCATATCTGTATAAAAATATCCAGGACAGATAGTATTTACATTTATATTATACTTACCCCATTCTGCTGCAAGTGCTCTCGTCATATTGATGACTCCACCTTTTGCAGCATAATAAGGCACTCCCAATTCTCTCTCAAGGTTATTGCCAATCATACCCGCCATTGAGGAAATATTAATTATTCTTCCATATTTTTGTTTTATCATTGATGCATTTGCAACTTCTCTTGCCATACGAAATTCGCCGAGTAAATCAACATTTATGTCATTATAAAATTCTTCATCTGTTATATCTTCTGCATGTTTTCCAATCCCAGTTCCAGCATTATTTATAAGTATATCTATCTTTGAGAATTTATTTAACACTAAATCCAAAGCATTTTTAATTTGTTTTGTATCTGTGACATCACAAGGGATTGCTAAAGTCTCTACAGAATATGTATTTTTTATTTCATCTGCAATCTTATCAATCAACTCTTTTCTTCTTGCAAGCAAAACTATGTTTGCACCATAATTTGCAAGTACATGAGCCATCTCTACTCCTAAACCAGATGATGCACCTGTAATAATTGCTGTTTGATTTTTAAAGTCAAAATGATTTTTCATATTATATACTCTTATAAATATTTTTTATTTGCTCTAATATTTTTTCATTGGTGAGATTGTATTCTTTAAATACATCATCTTGTTCGTATATTTCATAAAATAATTTTTCAAGTCCAAAACTTTTTACTTTCATATTACTATCTCCATAAAACTCAGCAACCTTCTCACCAAAACCACCATTTTTACAATTATCTTCCAAAGTAACAACTAACTTATGATCCTTCTTTAACATATCAAGAGTTTCTTTATCCACACCAGATATAAATCTTGGATTAATTAAGGTGGCATCTATATTCATTTCTTTTTTGATACTCTCTACTAATTCATTTCCTCTATCAAACATAGCAGCCACAGCTATTATCGCAATCTCACTACCTTTCTTTTCAACAAGGAATTTACCCATAGTAAAGTTTGTATCAACATCTCTATATGACACATCACCTCTTGGCACAAAAATCATAGTAGGATGTTCTTTTTGATTTAATGACCAGTCAAGCATAGCTATTAATTCTTTCTTGCAAGTTGGCACTAGCACTTGAATATTTGGAACATTTGCATATATTGGTGCAGTAAAAATGCCAAGGTGAGTCTTATCTTCACAACCTACAGAAGAATAATGAATCAATAGTGTTGCTGGATTATCATTTAGCGAAAGGTCTTGAATTATCTGATCAAGTGCCCTAAGCACAAAAGATGCATCAAGCATAAGTAGAACATTAGTTCCATTTTTTGCTGCACCTGATGACATAGCAACTGCATGTTCTTCAGCTATACCTACATCTATATATTTTTTTCCAAGTATCTTTCTTTGCTCATCAGTTAATTCAGCACACATTGCATAACTTGGATTTACAAGCAAGAACTTTTCATCTTTTTTAGCCCTATCCATAATATAATTATTTAATACTGTGAAATATGTCTCATCAGTATAAGGATATTTTGCTACTCCTGTATCACGATTGAAAGGCTCGCTCCAATGCCACAATTCTTTATTTTTAATTGCTATGTCATATCCATATCCCTTTATAGTATGAATATGAAGTACCACAGGGTGATCTACATCTTTAACTTTCTTAAATAAATCAATTAGTGGTTCAATCTCATTTCCATTTTCTTCGTAGATATACTCAAAGCCTAAACATTTAAAAATATTATTTGGTAAATCTCCTTTTGCAGCTCTTAATTCTTTCAAGTGTTCAGATAGAGCACCATGAGACTCTGATATAAACTGGTCATTGTCATTTAAAACTACAATGAAATTTGACTTGAGTTCACTTCCTACAGCGTTAAGTCCTTCAAGCGCTTCACCACCAGATAAAGAGCCATCCCCAACCACTGCAAGCACATTAAACTTTTCATTTTTTAAGTCCCTTGACTTAGCAAGACCCGATGCCAAAGAAATTGCTGTAGATGTATGCCCAATGTTAAACATATCATGTTCACTTTCTTTTGGGTCAGTATAGCCAGTAATGGTTTTAAATTTTGTCTCATCAGTAAATGCCTCTTTTCTTCCAGTCAAAATCTTATGTGGATATGCTTGATGTGATACATCAAATACAAATTTATCTTTAGGCGAATCAAATACATAGTGCATTGCTATCTCAAGTTCCACTGCTCCAAAATTTGAGCCAAAGTGACCAGCTTTTTTAGTGAGCCTATTAAACAATGCCTCCCTCACATCCAAAGCAAGTTCTTTTAATTCATCAATGCTAAGTCCTTTTAAATCTTTAGGTCCGTTTATTTTTTTCAATACATTATACATAGTCTTTTCCTCTATTCTACAAATCTACTATCATATTTATATGGTCATGTGTTTTTTTAGGAGTTCTCCAATCGCCATATCCATCAAGTATTCTTTCATAATCGTCTATAACATATAATTTTGTATCTTCAAAATCACTTAGATGCACTTTTTCATATGATTCTTTGTCAAACACCCAACCAGGATATTCCGGTATCCAACCTGTGCAATATAGACATTCAGGATTTTTTACAAAGAGAGTTGGATGTAAATATTTTTTAGAAACCTTGTCGTGCATTTCACAGATTGTCTTCATTGAAAAAACTTTTCCTATCTTTGATAATATTGATATAGCTATTCTTTCAATTGGCTTATATTTCCCTATTTTAATTTCTATCCTCTTAGACATAGCAAGTCCAAACATTATCTGCTGCCACAACACAAAGAACCTTCTTTTTATCGCATTTTTTGGCATATGGTCCATCACATATATGTCTAAGGTTGCATAAGAAAAAACTCCACCATACTGTTCTACAGACTCTTTATCAAATCGTATTATTTCACTCTTATTAAACAACCTCAAATTATAATCTAAGAAATTTTTTTGGTCTTCTGGAAAATACACTCCAACATAATCTGGCAGAGGACCCTTTCTTAAAATTTCTTTCAATTTATCATACTCTTCTCTAACAAGTGATATATCACAATCATCGTCCCAAGATATAAAACCTTTTTCTCTCATCGCACCAAGTAAGGTTCCTGCTTCCAAGGTATATTTTATATTATTATCTATACATAACTTATGCACAAACTTCAATAACTCAAGCATTCTTTTGTGACAAGTCTCTATGTAATTTTTATTTATATTCTCCATACAAATACATTATATCAAATGCATACTTCAAAAGCAACATTTGTCATTACTCACACCTACAGTACGGGCGAGCTATGCGAGCCCCCTTGTATGGGCGAGCTATGCGAGCCCCCTTGTATGGGCGAGCTATGCGAGCCCCCTTGTACGGGCGAGCTATGCGAGCCCTATAATCTCTCAATCACCCCATATATCCCAGCATCATTTTTTAATTTAGCAAGAACTATCTTTGGTAATTTTTTAGTCATATAAATTTTTTCTTTCAAATGCCTCTCTATTAAATCTATTATAAACTTTCCAGCATTTGACATACCACCACCTATTACTACAACTTCAGGTTCAAACACATGCATAAGTATAGCAATTAATGAACTTATACCATCAAAAGATGTCTCTACGGCTTTGATTGCAATTTTATCTTTTGCCTTTGCTCTATCTATAATTGTCTTTGCATCTATGCTATCATCCCATTTTACTTTTCCAAGTAATTTTTTATAAATATTTTTAAGTCCTTTTGTTCCAGCAAGTGTCTCTATACATCCGACATTTCCACAAGCACATCTTTTAGCATCAGTGCTATAATCAATTCTTATATGTGAAAGTTCACCAGCGATTCCACTCTTGCCCTCAATTAATTCTCCATTGATAATGATTCCAGTTCCAACAGCAGTTCCAAGTGTGATTAAACACATAGACTTATACTTATTTTTTAAAGTATAACTATTTTCACCTAAGGTTGCTGCATTTCCGTCATTAAATACTACAACTTTTACATTCTGTCCAAATCTCTTCTTTGTCGCACGTACTATATCATATTTTTTATTCCAATTGATATTTACTGCATGTATAAGTTGATTATTTACAACTGGTCCTGGCATAGCAAAACCTATGCCTTTTATTTTATTTTTTTTCAAGCCTAACTTATTATTATTACAATATTTTTCAATTTCTTCAAAAATATCATTTAAAAATAATTTCTCATTGTTGGTTTGTCTAATAACTGTGTTAATAGAAAATTTATCAAGAAGTTTTTTCTTCTCATTAAAAATTCCTATCTTAATTGACATTCCGCCAACATCAACACCAATATAAAATTTTTTATTATTTGTTTGCATCATTTTATCTCCACCACTTTATAACCAAGTGACTCTATATCAAATATAAGTTTGTTGTCATGTATCTGAGTATCATTTTCACCGAGAAGATCAATTGCCTTAGTTCCATTTACATTTAATTCTATGTGTTCGCCCTCTTCATGGAAAATACCTCTATTAACCACAACTATTACTTTCTTGCCATTATAATTTCTTTCAAATGCAAATGTGTGATTTCCAGTAAATAAAACTCTAAAATCACCTTCGCCTAGCACTTCTTTATTTTCGTTTCTCATCTTGCCGAGAGCCTGATAATGTAATAACAATTCCTTATCTTCCTTGCCCCATGGATATGTTTTTCTATTGTATGGATCACTATATCCGAATACTCCAACTTCATCTCCATAATATAAAAGTGGTGTCCCCGGCACTGTATATTGAAGAACTGATAAAGTTTTCAAACGGCTCACTGCAAGTAAATACTTATCTCTCTCTATATCATGATGCAGTTTCTCTTCTTCTTCCACTTCACTTACATCTCTTGCATCTGACAACTGTGTGATTATTCTCACTCTATCATGGCCATCCACAAGATTGAGATTGCTATAAAAATACTCTTTTGGATAGTTTTCCATTTGCTTATAGAAAAATTCTGAAAGTTCATAAGCAGATATATGTCCTTTCATAAAGTTTATAGCATTTTCCATAAATGGGTAATTCATAACTGACTTAAGTGAAGCATTCATAAAATATTTTCTATGCTTATCATAAGAAACTTTATTTGTAGCATCTTCCCACACTTCACCTATAAGTATGTTGTCCTTATTTGCCTTATCCATCGCTTTTCTAACTTCTACTATAAACTCATCAGGAAGTTCATCGGCCACATCAAGTCTAAAACCAGCTATTCCTTCTTTCATCCAATGTTTAATTACAGAATTAAAACCTTTGCATATCATATCAAGATAACTTGCTTCCATCTCATTAACTTCTGGTAAATCTGATATTCCCCACCAACAGGCATACTGATCAGGATACTTTGCAAAACTATACCAAGGATAATACTTTGAATCCTTACTATTGTATGCACCTACACTGTCATAATTACTAAACTTATTAAAATAAATTGAGTCAGCACCTTGATGACTAAATACTCCATCAAGAATTATTCCTATGCCAAGTTTTTTTGCCGAAGCTATAAGTGACTTAAAACTTTTTTCATCTCCAAGCATAGAATCAATTTTCATATAATCGCCAGTATCATAACGATGGCTGCTTCTCGCTTCAAAAATTGGGTTTAGGTAAATATTGCTTACTCCAAGCGATTTTAAGTATTCTAATTTTTCCTCTATCCCTTTAAGTGTACCACCATAAAATTCAAAACTGTATACGCCACCATTTTCATCTCTCTCATACACAGGAATTTTATTCCAATCATCTACAAAAACTTTTCCATGGTTCTTGCCTTCAATTCGTTTTAAAGTATTTTCTTTTCTCTCTTCGTAGTCATCGCCACGATTAAATCTATCTGGGAATATCTGATATACTATTCCTTCTTTAAACCAATTTGGAGTCTTGTCATCTTTATATACAGTAAGTTGAAAACTTCTTGGACTATTATCTACAAGTTTTCCTTCACCGCCTGACTGTAAATCATTATTTGAATAAAAATATTTTTCATCAAAACTTTGCAATATAAAATGATACCATATGAGAGCACTATCTTTTGGAGTTTTATATTTTGCTATGTAAATGTCGTCTCCGCCATCTTCACATTCTTTCTCCATCTCTATATCAGGAAGCTTTTTATCATCCTGCCACATCGCTATAAAACATTTTATTCCTCTTATGTGTTCACTCACTCTAAGTCTAAATGTTACCTCTGTCCCAACTGTCACTGCACCGAATGGGCTTCGATAATACTCATCTCGCGAATTAAAATATACTCTCATGACTAACCTCCTCTATTTTCCTGTCAATTCTAAATACAATTTCTTATATTCTTTTGCTGATGCTGCCCAAGAGTAGTCTTTCTCACTTGCATTTTTTATTAGTGAGTTAAATGTCTCTTTATCATCATAGTAAAGACTAACTGCTTCTTTAATTGTAAATAACAACTCATGAGCATTTATATTTTGGAATGCAAAGCCAGTTCCCTCTTTTGTAAATTTATTATAAGGAATAACTGTATCTTTAAGTCCTCCTGTTTTTCTTACTATAGGAAGTGTAAGATATCTCATAGCTATAAGTTGACTCAAACCACAGGGTTCAAACACACTTGGCACTAGTATCAAATCTGATGCCGCATATATCCTTCTTGATCTTTCTTCTGAAAAACATATACTTGACGAAACTTTTCCTTTATATTTGTTTTCAAAATATCTAAATGTGTCTTCATATTTTCTATCACCTTGGCCAAGTAAAACAAACTGCACATTTAATGAGTTAATCATTTCTTCAAATATAGCAGTAAGTAAATCCATACCCTTTTGCTCTGTAAGACGACTAATGAGTCCTATCATACATACATTTTCATCTTCTTTAAGTCCAAGCTCTCTTTGAAGTCCGAGTTTATTCTTTTTCTTGAGTGGTAAAGTTTTAATATCATAATTCATAAAAATATGTGGATCTTCTAGCGGATTATATGCATAATAATTTATACCATTGACTATTCCTCTAAATATACTCGCCCTTCTATTAAATATTTCCTCTAGTCCTTCACCGAAGAAAGAATTCTTTACTTCGTCAGCATAAGTTGGACTAACTGTTGTAAGGCAGTCTGCATAATTAAGTGCCCCCATCATAAAATTTACTGCATCTTTTTGGAGAAGTTGTCTTCTTGCATTTGGATACTTACTTAAATCAAGTGGGTCATCAAGCATCTTAGGATCAAACTTACCTTGGAACTTTAAATTATGCACTGTAAAAATTGTTTTTAATTTTCTAAACTTCTCTAATCCCTGATACATTTCACGAAGGTAAACTGCAGAAAGCGCAGTGTGCCAATCATTTAAATGAAGTACATCTGGGTCAAAATCTATATACTCGAGAGTCTCAAGTAAGGCTTTTGAGAAAAATGCAATTCTCTCTCCATCATCAAAATATCCATATGCTTTATCTCTCTTAAAATAATACTCATTATCTAAAAAATAAATTGGAGTATTGTAATGCATATACTCATACACGCCGAGATATTGATTTCTCCAACTAAAGGGTACATAGAACTCAGCAACTTTTTTCATCTTTTGTCTATACTCTTCTTTTATAGAAGAAAAAAGTGGCATGACAACTCTTGTCTCAACGCCTATGTCATTTAAATACTGAGGTAATGCACCTGCTACATCACCAAGTCCACCCGTCTTCATAAATGGCGACACTTCAAATGCCGCAAATAAAACTTTCACCTCTGTAGGAACTTTCGTGTGCACAGAAGTAGATGGAGCTTCGCTCGTAGAACTCACCCCTACATCGGGCTCGCAGTGCTTCGCCCCTACATCTCCGCCACGAACTGTGTGAGTGGCATTTGCATCCGCCCCTACTATAGAATCGTTTTTATTATCATTAATTATAATTTTATGTTTGTATACGCTCATAATACCCTTTCTAATAATTGCTTAATTTAATTATAAAATTATCATTTAATATTGAATTACTTCTATTCCAAGATGTTTCGCACAGTTTAAAACCTGTTTTATTTAAACTACTTTATATCAGGTGCTCTGCACAAGAAAACAGTTGGAGCAAAAATTAATTTTTTGCAACAATGACGCAGATTTTTGCTTAGAGTTTTAGCACTGTTTGAGCGCTGAAAGCGCGAGTTTGCAAAACTCTTGCAAAAATCAAGTCAGTGCTTGCTTAAAAAATCTTATTTTTGTGACCTGTTTTCAGTGCAGAGCATCTGATAAATAAATGATTTAAATAAACTTTAATCTCTAGTAATCACCGCTGGCTTTTTTTCTGTCCCTTTGTGTACCTCTCCTTCATCAATCACTACTGCCTTCTCACATATACAATTCTCTATCACAGCTTTCTTTCCTATCTTACATCTCTGCATAATGACAGAATTTTTGATCTTTGCACCCTCTTCTATGATAACATCACGGAATATAATTGAATTTTCAATTTGACCCTTGATAAGTGAACCAGTTCCGACAAGTGCATTGCTAACTTTTGCAGTTTCAAAATATTTAACAGGTGGTGCATCATGAATCTTTGTATGTATAAGTCTATCGCCAGTGAAGAGTTCTCTCATAACCTTGTCATCAAGAAGTTCCATAGACACACTTATATAATCTTCAATACTACTAATTGCTCTTGCAAATCCTTTAAACTCATATGCCGCTATAGAAAATCTATCAAGATTTTCTGCTATAGCATCCATCACATCTATATAACTATTATCCTTATACCAATCAAGAATCTTAATCATTACGTTTTTTTCTATGATTGTGCCATCAAGATATAAGTTGATATTTTTTTCTTTCTTTTTAAGTCTTCTTATACCTTTAATTTTTCCCTTATCATTAAAATCAAAAACTATATCTCCTGCGTCACCTGTTGCATCTTTTTGATAAACAAAAGTAATGTTTGCATCCTTTTGCAAATGATACTCATCAACCTCTCTAAAATCAATGTTATAAATTTTACTACAAGTAGATAGCACCAACCTATCCGCTTTTATTCTTTCAAAAAATTGCATATTGCCATAACAATCTCTTATAGAAAACTTTCCAACTCCAAGATCATATCCATAAGTAGTTCCAGGGAGTATAAAAAGTCCACCATTTTTTCTTGACAAACCAAAGTCCTTACCAGACCCAAGATGATCCATGATACTTCTATACAAATGTGGTGTGATTATGCCAACATTTGTAATCCCACTATTAATCATATTTGAAAGTGGGAAATCTATCATTCTGTATCTGCTCCCAAATGGAATTGACGCTATTGGTCTATGAGCAGTAAGTTTACCAAATTTCTTATTATTATAATTTGTTGAAATTAATCCTGCTAATCTTTCCATATATTCTCCTTTTGCCGCTCGCACAGCTCGCGGCTACTGTATGGGCGAGCTATGCGAGCCCACTTGCGCTCGTGTAACTCGCGCCTACGGTACGGGCGAGCTATGCGAGCCCTATATTTTCTTTACTTGTATACCTCATTATCACCGATAAGTGCTATCTCCGCACCCTTTGCGCTCGACCCAAGTTTTGCTTTCTCTGTAATTTCGCTTCCTTCACCAGTAATTGCTCTTACAACTTTTGCACCTTTTCTAACTTTTGTATTTGGAAGAAGTATAGAATCTTTTACCTCTGCACCCTTTTCTACTATAACATTTGAGGAAAGAATTGAGTTAATTACTGTCCCATCAATTATACATCCATTGCAGATAAGACTTCTCTCAACTTTTCCACTTGCTCCTACAAAGTGAGGTGGTGAAATATTTGAATTAGAAAAAATCTTTTGATCTTTTTGGAAAATGTCTATGTGTGGATTATCTTTTAATAAATCCATAGTTGCTTCATAGTAACTATCAATAGTTCCTATATCTTTCCAATAACCCTTAAACTCATAAGCAAGTAATTTTTTATTCTCTGCCAATAGATTTGGTATAATGTTTTTACCAAAATCATGCTCACTCTTTTCATCAGTGCTATCTTCAACAAGTGCTTTTCTAAGAACTGACCATGTGAAAATGTAGATACCCATAGATGCAAGTGTACTATCTGGTTTCTTTGGCTTCTCAGTAAACTTAGTAATTCTTAAATCACTATCAACTGACATGATACCAAAACGACTTGCCTCTTCAAGTGTAACATTTATAACTGACACAGTAAGATCAGCACCAGTGTTCTTATGGTACTGAAGCATATCATTATAATCCATCTTATAGAGATGGTCACCAGAAAGTATCAACACATACTCTGGATTCATCTCATCAATAAAGTCAATGTTTTTAAAAATTGCATCAGCAGTTCCGTTATACCAAGAGCCACCTTCTTCAGTAAAGAAAGGTGGTAAGAGACTCACTTGACCATTAAGTCCGTCAAGATCCCAACCTTCACCATTTCCAATGTAGGAATTAAGCAAATAAGGTTTATACTGTGTAAGTATTCCTACGGTATTTATATCACTATTGATACAATTTGATAAAGCAAAATCGATGATACGATATTTGCCACCAAAAGATACAGCTGGTTTTGCAATTCTTTTGGTAAGTGCTTTTAATCTACTTCCTTGACCACCAGCAAGTAGCATTGCAATACATTCTTTTTTTTGCATAACTCCCTCCTTTGCACTCGTATGGGCGAGCTGTGCGAGCCCCTTACTTCCAAATTTCTTCAAAATATTCTCTTATAGTTCTATCAGATGAGAAGAATCCTGCCTTAGCAATATTTACAAGCGACATCTGATTAAATTTATTTCTATTCTTATAAATATCAATCAACTCATTTGATTTTTTAATGTAATCATCAAAATCTTTTACAACCATATATTGATCACCATTTTTAAATAACTCTTCATATATATCTATGAAGTTCACTTTATTCTCTGGTGTAACTTTATTTAATAACTGATTTCTTATGTCGGCTAGTCTTGTATCTTCATCTGCCATCTTTGATGGATTATATCCTTCCTGTCTAACCTTCATAACCTCATCTTCTCTAAGTCCGAATATTTTTATGTTATCTTCACCAACAAGATTATAAATCTCAACATTTGCACCATCCATAGTTCCAAGTGTTACTGCACCATTAAACATAAATTTCATATTTCCTGTTCCTGATGCTTCTTTTCCTGCAAGCGAAATTTGTTCACTAATATCTGCTGCAGGATAAATTATTTCCCCATTAGTTACACAGAAGTTTTCTATAAATACAACTTTTAAAATATTATTTACTTGTGGGTCCTTATTTATAAGGTCAGCTATAGTGTTGCAAAGTTTTATAGTCTTTTTTGCAAATGCATAACTTCCTGCTGCCTTTCCTGCCATTATAAATGTCTGTGGATGTACATCTTTAAGAGTTCCATTTTTTATGCCATTATAAGTATTAAGCATTTTGAACATAAACAAAAGTTGTCTCTTGTATGCATGAATTCTCTTAACTTGCACATCAAAGATTGAATTTGGATCAACATCTATATCATTGTGTTCTTTTATATATTTAGCAAGTATAACTTTATTTTGATATTTTATTTTTGAAAGTTCCTCTAATACTCCTGCATCATCTTTATACTTTAAGAAATCTTCCATCTTTGATGCATCTTTTTTAAATTCTTCACCAATTTTATTTGCAAGTAAACTTGTCAATCCTTCATTTGCAGAAAGTAAAAATCTTCTATGGCTTACACCATTTGTCTTATTACAAAACTTTTCTGGCATAAGTTTATATAATTCATTTAAAGTATCTTTTTTAATAATCTCTGAGTGAATAGCTGCAACACCATTTACATGATGACTGCAAATTACTGAAAGCACTGGCATATTGACCATACCATCAAAGAGAATAGAATTCTTTGATGTTCTTTCTACGTGAGTTCCAGCCTCCTTATCAAGTTTCTCAAAAAATCTTCTATTGATTTCTTCAATAATCATGTAGATTCTTGGTACAACTTTTTGCATAAGATCAATTGGCCATTTCTCAAGTGCTTCTGGCATAACTGTATGATTAGTGTATGCTATAGTTTTTGTAGTTATGTCATATGCTTGATCCCAACCAAGACCATTGTCATCCATCAACACTCTTATAAGTTCTGGTATACACATAGTTGGGTGAGTGTCATTTATATGTATAGCAACTTGATTTGGAAACTCCTCCCACGCATTAACTCCATGTCCTTTTATAAATCTTCTAACTATATCTTGTACACCTGCAGATACAAGTAAATACTCCTGCTCAAGTCTAAGACGTTTACCCACTGAATTTCTATCATCTGGATAAAGTATAGTTGTTATCGCCTCTATCTCATTTCTATGCTTTACTGCTTTTGAATAATCACCATTGTTAAATGCATCAAGATCAAATTTTTCATCCTTAGGTGTAGCATACCAAAGTCTTAAAGTATTTATATGTTCTCCGTTCCAACCAACTATAGGTATATCATAAGGGATGGCTCTTACTTCTCTATAATCTCTATAATGAAATTTAAAATTACCATCCACCCACTCTTTATCAACTACTCCGCCAAGCTTCACCATTTGCACTCTATCATTTCTTCTATCTTCAAATGTGTAAGCATTGAGTAACCAGTTATCAGGAAGTTCTATTTGCTCACCATTTACTATTTTTTGTTTGAAAAGACCAAAGCGATATCTTAGTCCCATACCCATCGCATTGATACCAAGTGAAGCAAGTGAATCCATAAAGCAAGCAGCAAGACGACCAAGACCTCCATTGCCAAGTCCTGGGTCAGCTTCTTGATTAAAAAGTTCTTCTAAATCAAAGCCGAGTTTATTCATTCCATCTCTGACTTCATCAAGGATGCCAAGGTTTACTAAATATTCTTTAAGAAGTCTTCCAATCAAAAACTCCATAGAAAAATAATAAACTTCTTTCTCTTTCTTATCATAACTTTCTTTTGCATTTTCAGATCTTCTCGCTTTTGCATATGACATAACCATACGACAAAGTGTTTCATATGCCTCTCTTACAGAAAGTAAATCTGCACTCTTTCCGTGCATCCTTCTAGTCAAATCTTCAAAATCTTTTACAAATGTTTTACTATTTAAATTCATTGGTTTATACCCCTCTTACATAAATGTTTATTTTGCGCGAGCCCTCGTACGGGCGAGCTATGCGAGCCCCATCGTACGGGCGAGCTGTGCGAGCCCACTTATAATTTGATTTGTTACTTTTTATTTTTCTCCGCTATTATATTATCCGCTAAATATATATCACTTCTGCAATGCATATCAGCTATTTTATTTCTCATATCATCATAAGTATGAGATGTATAAAACATTTTTAATGCATTATCAAAGCTTATATCAGTTCTTTCAGCTAATGCAACTATTACTTTTGCATATTTACGTTGCATCAATATTTTATTTGCCATATATTTCATCTACCCCTATATATTTTAAATATCTATCTATTATCTCTTGCTTTCTTAAACACATTTGACTATTAACTTTTTCATATTTGAGTCTTCCTATTGCCTCATCTGCACTAATTAAATTATCAAAATATAATTCTATCGTATCAAAGACTTTATCATTTGCTATGCCGCCAATTACTATATCATAATTAGTCTTATCATTTCCACTTCTACATGCTGATATAAAGTCAAGCCATTCTTTTGAATATGTATCAAATTTCAACACTTTTGTATTTAAAAATGCCGATTCATCTAATTCAAATCTTAAAACATAACTTTTTATCTCTAGTTCTATACTTTTTTTTCGCTCACTCCACTTTTTTGCCTGTTCATATACTTCTGTCACATAAAACCCTTTTGAAAAGTCTAGTTCTTGTCTTGAATATTTTAAATCAGGTTTTTCAAATAAAGTATTTGAGCCATGGTATACAATCATATCACTATTCCTTTCCTATCTATCAAATCTTTTAAATCTCTAACTATATATTCTTTCCCTTGTGTATGTAGTACATCATAATTTTTTACAATATAATTATTTATAATATTGTCATTGCCTATGAAAGCATCATAAACTTTTTTTGCATCCAAACCATACTTATCTGCAAAGTTTTCTATACAAAATACTACAAATTCTAATTGTTCTTTATTAATAATTTTATTCATACTTTTCACTTTGGCGAGCATTTTTGCGCTCGCATAGCTCGCGCCTACGGTGCAGGCAAGCTGCTGCGAGCCCTCGTACGGGCAAGCTGTGCGAGCCCCATCGTACGGGCGAGCTATGCGAGCGCCTTTTACTTTTTCAATTTTAGAATCACCGCAGATAGTTTTGGAATTTTTACTTCTATATAATTCTCTCTTCCATGAACTTTTTTACTTTCGTCACGAACAATTTTCTCTTCTTCATCTTGTGCGCTTTTATCAGTGCTTGCACCTTTACTTTTCTTTACATTTTCTTTATTAGTACTTGATATTATATCATTCACTTTTGACTTTAAACTCTTGCTTTTTAACTTTGTACTCTTGCTACTGCCCTTATCACTTACTTCTTCCCCTTCATACACATACTTACTCTCAAGCACTTTGTCATTTATGTATGATCCGTATCCTCCCCACTCTACTGCATTTGAATTAACTATCTCTTCATATTTTCCAGGAACATTTACACCGAGTTTAAAATTTTCTATCTCTTCTTTTCCAAAATTCAGTATCACTATACATCTATCTTTTGGATCAAGGGCTGACCTCTCATATATGAATATATGTTGTTTTGCATTACCTGCATCTATCCAGTCAAAGCCTTCCCACACAAGCAAATCTTTTTCATAAAATGCTTTTTCTTTTAGATAAAGATGATTCATCATTTTTACAAACTCATGATGTTTTTTATGTTTATCTATGTCAAGTAAGAACCATTCAAGCGATTCATAATATCTCCACTCTATAAATTCAGGTAATTCATTTCCCATAAAATTAAGTGCGGCACCAGTCCTTGTAAGTTGATACACGAGTAAAGTTTTTATTTGAGCAAACTTCTCATCATAGTCACCTGGCATCTTATTTATTATAGATGCTTTTCCATGCACAACCTCATCGTGACTTAGTGACATCACATAATTTTCCGCAGTCGCATACGACATAGAAAATGTAAACATATTATGATTTTGTTCTCTATAAGGAAAATCTGATTTAAGATAGTTAAGTGTATCATGCATCCATCCCATATCCCATTTATAATGGAAACCGAGTCCTCCGATATCAGCAGGCTTTGTCACATTTGGCCAGGCTGTTGATTCTTCGGCTATCGTAATTACACCTTTATACTTTTCTCCGATAAGTTTATTTAAGTTTTGTATAAATGCAATCGCCTCAAGATTTCCTTCGTCACCATATTTATTAAATACACGCTCCGCAGGATTCTCTACACCATAATTTAAATAAAGCATACTTGACACACCATCAAAGCGGATACCATCTATGTGATACTTATCAAGTAAAAACATTGCTGATGAATTTAAAAATGACCAAACTTCTTTTTTACAATAATTAAATGTCATTGTGCCCCAGTGCTTATGTTCTTTCCCATCATAGACTCTGTCACCATCAAAATACCTAAGTCCGTGTTCATCCATACAGAAGTGTCCTGGCACCCAATCAAGTATTACAGAAATATTATTCTTATGACACTCATTTACAAAATACATAAAATCTTTTGGTGTCCCATATCTTGACGTAATTGCAAAATATCCTGTCGCTTGATATCCCCAAGAACCATCATAAGGATGTTCATTTAATGGCATAACTTCTATGTGAGTGTATCCCATTTCTTTTATATAATTTACAAGTGAATCTGCATATTCTTTATAAGTGAAAAAATCTTCTATAGGCACATCATCAGGTTTATCTCTCCAGATACCAGTATTATGTTGCATGAAAGAACCAAAATGCATCTCATAAATATTTTTTGGTTTATAAAAATGTAAATCTTTATTTCGTTCTTCTATAAATTTTTTATCTGTCCATTTAAATCCTTCTATGTCATAAAGTTTTGATGCAGTGTTTGGTCTAACCTCTGCAAAAAATGCATAAGGGTCAGCCTTGTATATGTCTCTATACTCTTTTGTTGTAATTAAATATTTGTAAATGTCATTTTCTTTAATTCCTTCTATAAAACAAATCCAGCATCCAGTGTCATCAATCTTTTGCATTTCCCCAACTTCAGATTTTCTCCATTCATTAAAATCTCCGACAACAAAAACCTTTACAGCATTTGGAGCATAAACTAAAAATCTATAACCATCTTTACCATCATGCTTAATAGGATGGGCACCAAAAATATTATATGATTCGTAATCTTCACCATTGTTAAACAAAAATATTTGTTCTTTTGAAATGCCGTAAAGTTCCATAACACTTCTCCTCACTTATATCATTTATCCAATCTGATTGGCGAACAACCGCATTTGCCACCACCCCATTATATTATACTAATATTAACCATTTTTATCAACAAAAAAACGGGGCAAAAGCCCCAAAATAACACATTTTTAATCATTTGTCCTTTATTCTCGCACCCAAATGCATTTAAAACCAAGCGCATACAAATCATAAGTATGAAGTGATGAGTAGTCAAGTAGACCTTTTCCATACTGATATTTTTTATTACGGTTAATTACAATTTGTCCTTTACTAGAGTCCTTTTGTCCATCTATAAAATTGCCATTATTCTCAAAATGATAATTTCCCTGACTAAACAAAACCATTTCTTTATCAATTTCTGCATACTGATCAAAAGTTCCATTATCATAATAAATCCAAATGGTATCAACCATATCATCTGAACCACCCGATGGTTGCTTGTCAATTCCTGAAAATATTGCAGAAACATCTTTCCCTTTACTTGCTTTACCATCACTATTTGCATTTGCACATGCAAATGTTGAGAGGGCAAGTAAGAAAACTAATAATACACTTAATATCTTTTTCATTTTATAAAACTCCTTTAATTAAATTTTATGATTCTATTTGTCAACCCTAATGGTTTAGATGTGATGGCATAACCGCCCGAAAATTTCTTCCCGCTTTCATTCCGCCTGCCGCATATGCGACAGACATATTATAACATACTTATAACTCGGGGTCAAATCTTATGACATCAAGGGATAGATTCAAGAGTTTGTCAGTTAAAATAAGTTGCACAGCTTGTAAGTTTTCAAACAGAAACTTAATAAAAAAGCAAAAGGCAGGGCATCTAGAAACCCTGCCTTCGTTATATTTAAATTAAGGAGAACCAATTTTATATTGTACGGGTGAAGTTATGCGAGCCCCTTACTTCTTCACTGGTTTAAATAATAGTATTAGCACTACTGCTACAATTATAAATGATAGTGCTGTCGCAACTGTAAATACCCCACCAGTCGCAAACATTCCTATATTGTAAGTACACATAGCGATAAAATAACCAACTAACATTTGGAATATAAATGTGAACCAACCCCATTTCGCTGTGCCTTGCTCTCTAAATGCTGTTGCAATAGCAACCATACATGGTGCATTAAATATATTGAAGAGCATAAAACTAATTCCTGTCCACATATTTCCATTAAATAAGTTTTTAATAGCCACTGCTACATCAGCTTCATCTTCAGATGCTGCTTTTGCAATCATACCAAGAGTTGCTGTCGCTTGCTCTTTTGCAATCTCTGCTGATATAGATGCAACTGCACCCTGCCAATGTCCAAATCCAAGTGGAGCAAATATTGGTGCTATCACTTCTCCAAATGCTTTGAGTATACTTTCTTCAAGTCCTACAAGTTCAAACTTGAAATTGAAATTCATTAGGAACCATAAAACTATACAAGCTGCAAAAATTATAGTTCCTGCTTTTATCATAAATCCTCTAACTCTTTCCCACACATGTATGAACACACCTTTTATAGAAGGGAAATGATACTGAGGCAACTCCATAACAAATGGTGCAGGGTCACCTGAAAAATATTTCATTTTCTTAAGTATGATTCCAAATACAACTACTATTGCTATTCCTACAAAATACATACTTGTAGCTATAAGTGGATTACCATCAAAGAATGCTGCAGTCATAATTAAAACTATTTCCATCTTTGCTGCACAAGGTATAAATGTAGCAAGTATGATAGTCATTCTTCTATCTTTTTCTTCCTCAATAGTTCTACATGACATAATCGCAGGAACTCCACAACCTGTCCCTATAACCATAGGTATAAATGATTTTCCAGAGAGTCCAAACTTTCTAAATATTCTATCAAATATAAATGCGACTCTTGCCATATATCCGCTATCTTCAAGTATTGATAAAAGTAAAAATAAGATTGCCATCTGTGGCACAAATCCAAGGACTGTACCTACACCACCAACTATACCATCTACTATCATAGACTGAACCCAATCAGCTACACCTATACTTCCTAAAAACCCACTAACTGCATTTGGCACTATCTCGCCAAAGAGTGTATCATTCATCCAATCGGTTAAAAATGTACCAAGTGGTCCCATAGCAATAAAGTATACAAGGAACATAATCACTGCAAAGATTGGCAGTGCTAAAATTCTATTGGTTAAAACTTTATCTATCTTATCAGAAGTTGAAAGTTCATCTTTTCCTTTTTTCTTTACTACTGCCTTATCTACAAGTCTTTGTATATATTCATATCTTTGATTTGTAATTATACTTTCAGAATCATCATCCATTTCTTTTTCACAATCTTTGATGTGTTCTTCCATATGGTCTAAATCATCTTTAGAAATATTTACATCTTTATATGCATCTTCATCTCTTTCAAATATTTTAATTGCAAACCATCTTATATTTTTTTCATCAACTTTGTTTTGTATAGATTCTTCTATATGTGCAAGTGCATGCTCAACAGAGCCTGTAAATACATGAGGACACTCTTCTATCTTCTCTTTTGCTTTTTCTATACAAGCTTCAGCAGCTTCAAATACTTTTTCGCCTTTAAGTGCAGACATAGTGACTACCTTACACTTAAGTTCTTTCTCAAGTCTTTCTACATCTATCTTATCACCATTCTTCTCAACTATGTCCATCATATTAATAGCAACTACAGTAGGAATTCCTACTTCAAGAAGCTGAGTTGTCAGATATAAATTTCTCTCTATGTTTGATCCATCAATAATATTTAAAATTACATCTGGTTTATCCTTCACAAGATAATTTCTTGATACAACTTCTTCCATACTATATGGAGAAAGTGAATATATTCCAGGTAAGTCTTGAATGATTACATCCTTATGTCCTTTTAACTTTCCCTCTTTCTTTTCTACTGTAACTCCTGGCCAGTTACCTACATACTGAGTACTTCCAGTAAGTTCATTAAATAATGTTGTCTTGCCACAATTTGGATTGCCAGCAAGTGCAATTTTTAATTCCATATTACCTCCATAAATTTCTACGGGTGAGCCCCCGTATGGGCGAGCTATGCGAGCCCCTACTCCATTTCTATCATTTCTGCATCATCTTTTCTAAGTGAAAGTTCATATCCTCTAACAGTAACTTCTATTGGATCGCCAAGTGGTGCAACTTTTCTCACATAAATTTCTACACCTTTAGTAATTCCCATATCCATAATTCTTCTTTTAACTTTTCCTTCGCCATTAATTTTTACCACCTTTGCTGTCTCACCAACACTTATGTCTTTTAAACTTTTCATAAAACCTCCTTTCAATGTACGGGCGAGCTATGCGAGCCCTTTGCGCTCGGGCGCTCTCGCCTATGTACGGGCGAGTTATACGAGCCCCTTGCGCTCGTGCAACTCACGCCTATGTACGGGCGAGCTATGCGAGCCCTATACCATCTCTTGCTTTGATTTCATATAGTCAACTTTGTCAACCATATCAATCATAATTCTATCCGCCATCTCTTTAGTAACAGCAAGTCTGCTATCTTTGACATTTAAAATTACATCACCACTATGCGATGATATAACTGCACACACAGTGCCTTCTACAAAGCCCAGGTCATTCAAATGTTTCTTGGCATCATCCTTGCCTTTCACCTTCAATATTTTTACAAAATCACCTGATTTTACAAATGTTAATGGCAGCATATTCTATCTTCCTTTCAAAATACGGGCGAGCTACGCGAGCCCTTGTGCTTTATTCTTACACTCTTTACAATTCCCACAGCATTTACACCCGCAACTACAAGTATCACCATTTTTTATAACACTTCTCACTGCAAATGCAAAAGCCGTAAATACAATTATTAAAACTATTATTGTCTGTATATTCATAATTATTTCTCCATTTATTTTCGTACGGGCGAGCTATGCGAGCCCCTTGCGCTCGTGCAACTCGCGCCTACGATACGGGCGAGCTATGCGAGCCCTAAAATTAGTATTGCTTTATTATCATTTTATGTGTATAATATTGGTTAGATATATTTAACTACTATATACTATAATATTTTTTTCATTTTGTCAAACTTTTATTTTTTTTAATTTTTGTAAAATATTAAAACAGTAGTTAAATAATTTAACTAGGGAGGCACTACCTATGGAACCAAGAGAATCCGCGGAAGATTATTTGGAAGCAATTCTTCGCGTAAAAGAAAAACAAAACTATGTCAGATCTGTTGACATAGCTAAACTTATGGATGTATCAAAGCCAAGTGTCACTTATGCGACTAAAAAATTAAGAGAAAGCGGTTATATCACTATGGATGGCAATGGTATGATACTTTTTACTAAAGAGGGTGAAAAACTTGCTGAAGAGACATGGACAAGACATAAAACTCTTGCAAAACTTTTTATATCGCTTGGAGTAAAAGAAAAGCAGGCACTAATAGATGCTTGTAAAGTAGAACACGATTTGTCAGAAGAGACATTTAAAGCCATACAAAAATTCATTGACAAAAATAATAAAAAGTAATTAAAAATGGGTGGCCCACAAGCCACCCATTTTGTCCCACTGACATATATTCTACCAAAATACTATTAAGGAAAAGATTAATTCTAAAAAAGTCAATAGCCCTATTTTCTTGACTTGTTCCCTGTTATTATACTGCCTTACAGGGAATAAGTTTTTTCGTTTTCTAACATTTTGTCAACAACAAAAAACCAGTGGTGATAGACACACTGGTTTATATATTATTTAATGCAAATAATTATATTACTATGCCCAAGCTAATTGAAGTTTTCTTTTGCAGTTTACACAATCTGATAAATAAAGATTTATAAGTGCCTGATAAGGTATCCCTACTTCCTTTGATTGTTTCTTAAAATAAGAAATAGTATCATCATTGATATTAATTGTAATTTGTTTCTTTAACCGTTTTGAATATGGATTTTTTCTTGGATTTAATTCTTCAATATTATATTCTTTTCTCATAACTGCCACCCTTCATATGTGTTTTTTTTCTTTTTTTGTAGCTTTCCTTGCAGATATAATTCTTATTATTTCATCTTTGTCTTTGTAGCAATGACTTACAACACATATATTTAAATTTTTAATTCTACCAATTATCAAAAACCGATCTTCTTCTATAGAGTGCTCAGGGTCATCAAATAATATAGCATTATCATCATAAAAAACATCCTTTGCTTCTTCAAATGAAATCTTATGCTTTTTCTTATTCTCTATATTCTTTTTAGGATCCCAAGCAAACTGAATTTTCTACATAATTACATTATAATTATAATTTAATTATTTGTCAAGTATATTCTTTAATAGATAAAGTTAAGTTTTTGTAGATAAAATATTTTCTTGACTTATATACTGTTATTATACTTCCTTACAGACATAAATTTTCACTTTTCAATACTCTATTCACAACAAAAAACCAGTGTCATAATCGCACACTGGTTTATCTATGCAATGTTATTTATAATTACTTAGCCTCCCATAATCGTCCCACTGACCATACATTTTTCCTTTTGAAGTTTCTTTGACAAGATGGTCGAGTGATTTTTTATAGGCATTGGAATTTCTCTTTTTATAAAAATTTATGTTATACACTCTTATTCTTTGATACAATTCTGGGAATGATAAAAATGTTTTTAGGCATTTTGCATTTACAAGTTCTTTTTTTATATCTTTATCTAATACAAATTCTTTATCTATGTCATCAGGCAACACTTCTCTTCCTGCATCTGTCATAAGTCCCATACTCTCAAGTCTTTTTACTCTTGCAATATTTTGTTCACTCCACACACTATATTTTCTTCTTTTTGAAAATCTTTGGTATGCAACTCCATCTATTTTTCTAAGCGTACTATCTATCCATCCAAAGCACAAGGCTTCTTCAACTGCATCTATATAATAAAATGATTTATCATCAACTGGCTTGCCTCGCTTTAATTCCACATAACACTCAATTTCTTTGTCATGATTTTTAGTGAGCCATCTACGGAATTCTTTTCTATTTTTTACTTTTAATATTGTCATAAATATTATTGGGCTCGCATAGCTCGCCCTTACAATACTCGCATAGCTCGCTCTTACGATACACGCATAGTTCGCCCTTACAATACTCTCATAGCTCGCCCTTACGATAATTCACTGCTGCAATTAAAAAAATTCTTCTTCTATATCAAGACATATAGCATGATAGATTGCGATGTGCTCCTCTTGTATTAAATATGTCTCATCACTTCCAACTATTATATTTATGTCAGCGATATCTTTAAGACAGCCTCCACCTTTACCAGTAAGTGCAATCACTTTCATATCTTTTGCCTTTGCTACAAATGCAGCATTAACTACATTTCTTGATTTGCCTGATGTTGTAATAGCAATCAACACATCATCTCGTTTGCCAAGTCCGAGCACCGAATTTGCAAATATGTAGTCAGCATTTTTATCATTTGCAAATGCAGTATTAAGTCCAGCAAATGCTGTAAGGTCAATAGTAGGTAGCCCAACTTCAAGTGTCTCTTTCATTTCTTTTATTCTATCAAATGCTCCAGACATCATATTTTTATCATAAAAACTTTCAACCGCCTTAGTTAATTTATCTTCAAATGTATCATCAATTGGTCTTTTCTTCTTAAATCCTTTCATTAGTTCACCAGTAATATGTGATGAATCAGCAGCACTGCCGCCATTTCCACAAATCAAAACCTTGTTGCCGGTTCTATAACAAGTCTTTATAGCTTCATATGCTTTCTCAATATCATTTTTTATGTTTTTTAATTCTGGTCTTCTTTCGCACAACTCGTCTATATATCTCATAATCTCTCCTTTATAAATTCATTTATGTCACTGAAAATTTCATACCTTGTAGGAAGTTCTTTTTGTTTATCTTTTTTGTGGTGATACTCTACTTCCCCTTCACCGCTCATAACAAATATTGCATTTACTCCGTATCTCTCTCCAGATAAAACATCAAGCCACTTGTCGCCTATCATATAAGAATGTTCTTTGTCAACTTCCGCAGGCTCTACCATTCTTCTAAAAATTTTTGTTCTATCTTCTTCATATGCTATTTTTTCTGCAACCATTCTCTCATCTATGTATTGTAACTTACCATTTTTTAAATCATTTTCACACTGAAGAAACATTCCTATCTTTGGTTTTCTACAATCACAGTCACAAATCAAATTCATTTTTGCATTTTCTGCAATCTTATTTTTGCTATTCCTACCACTTGTATGATGTGGGCAATAATAAAAGCCATCTATTATACCACTCAATTTTTCTTGTAAAAGTTTATTGCTATAATGAGTATCATATTCATCAAATCTACCTTTCGCAATTCCTGCTTGATTAGATATTACAACAAGCATATAACCTTTACTTTTTGCATACTCTAAACTTTCTTTCACACCATCAAATGGTCTTATTTTTTCTATAATTTCTTTATAAGGTATCTCTTCATTATTAAATGCACCATCATCATAACATATGGTACCATCTCTGTCTAAAAATAAAATTTTTTGTTTCTTTAATTCCATTTAAATTTTATATATCTTGAAATTCTTCTTTTCTTATCTTAAATTCTTCCAAGCTATCTGGTGTTCCTATATCAATAAATCTTGCTGCACTCACTTCTGCAGTAATCAGTTTTCCTTCTTTTAGCCACTTAGGTATTAAATCTTTTTCAAGAGATGATTTTACTCCTATTGGTATAGTTTCAATCAATCCTTTACTTATGATATACGTTCCACCATTTATTACTAGGTCATATAATTTTTTATTGTTTATTGTAGTGCTTTCTTTTGAAATGCTATCATCGTTTGTTTCTTTATCACCTATGTTTTCGCCTTCATTTTTTTTATTATTCTTTTTATCCACTTTCTCATCAAAAGAAACTATAACTCCTATATCTTTATCGCCGCCAGTCCTTTCTCCGCTGTAATCTATTTTGATACTTCCGTATCTACTTTTATCATCAACTTCCTTACAAGCAATTGTCATATCAGCTTTAGAAGTTAAAAAATTTTCTTCAAGTTCTTTTAGATTTGCTTTAAAAAGTGTATCACCATTTAAGACAAGTGCATAATCATATTTCATCTTATCAAGGCAATTTCTTATAGCACCACCTGTCCCAAGAGCGATTTTTTCTTCTGAATAATTTACTTCGACTCCAAAATAATAATTTGTGCCAAAATAATTTTTAACCTCATGGCTCTTATATCCAGTCGCAAATATAACATTTGTAATTTTATATTTTTTTAAATGTTTTATAACATTTACGAGGAATGGTTCGTTACCTATCTCAGTCATAGTTTTTTGCTTCTCACCTATTACTGATCTAAGTCTTGTGCCTTCCCCACCACATAATATTATCGCTTGCATTATTCAAAATCTTCCTTTATTATATTCCATGCTGCATCCATGGTAAATCTATTGTTAATTACTTTTTGTGTCTCTATAGATAAATCCTTTAGTTCTTCAAAGTTGTCGTACAATTTTATTATCTCACCAGCAAATGAAAGTGCATCATCTTGTATCTTCATAAAATATGGCGCATCAACTATTCCTTCAGCTCCGCAATTTGTAGTTATGATGGCAGCACCATTTGCCATTGCTTCTATTATCTTTCCTTTTATACCAGCACCATATCTAAGTGGAGCTACAACTATCCTTGTGTCATTATAAAGTTGCAATAACTCTTCATCAGATACATAACCTCTTAAATCATAGTTGCCTTCAGCACATATATTTTTTATCTCTTCGGTTGGATTTGAACCTACTACTACAAGATTAATGTTACTATTTCTTGCTTTTACTCTTGGCATGATACTTTCATGCAGCCAACGCATAGCATCTTTATTAGGCTCGTGATTAAATCCTCCTACAAACAAAATATTTCTTGTATTTGCAAAATCTCTATGAACTATATTCTTCTCTTCAAACATATAAGCATTGATAGCTTTAACTCTTAAAGTATCGTCAACTTTTTTTATCTCTTCAACCTCTTTGTACGAAGGATAATAACTTACATCTGACTTATATAAAAGTGAATACTCAAGATTTCTATAATACTTAAACTCATTTAAAGTGTTTTCATCTCCCATAAGATTATACTCTCTTTGTAGTCTCACATAGTGGAGGTCGTGTCCATAATAAATTATTTTTGTTGTCATATTTTGTCTTATAAAGTCTATATACTTAGTTGCTATATGTGGACGATTTAAAAAAACATAATCAAAATTTCTACTATTATTCTTAAAGAAGCTCCAAAGATTTCCTTGTACATCATTTCCATATATGATCTCAATACCTGCTTGTTGTAAAATCTCACCATAAGGAGAATTAATCAAGAAGTTGTCACCCATAAATTTCACTGAGTAACCTTTTTGTTTAAACATCATCATATAAGAATAAACCGTCTTTGACCCAGCGTCCTTATCCCAAGTAGGCACATAATGATCTATAAAGAGAATAGTTTTCTTTCCCATTCCTCTTTCTCTTGCTTTGAAGAAATTCGGATTTTCAGTTTTTGGATATTGTTTAGCAAACTCGTCAGCCCATTTTTCTTTTAGCTTCTTTTGATTCTCTACTTGATATGATTTGATGCTGCCTTCTGCATTTTCATCTGTGCCATTACTTACACCTTCAAAATGAGTTACTACAGAATTTGGTTCATACACAACCTTATATCCATACTTTCTTACTTCAAATGCCAAATCAGAATCTTCGCAATATGCCGGTGTATATCTTTCATCAAAGCCGCCTATTACATTCCAAAGATTCTTACGAATCATAATAGCAGCACCTGATATATAATCAACTTCTTTTACATAATTATACTTATAGTCATCAGGGTCATCGCCTCTTCCATAATTAGCACCTGTTCCATCACTCCATATAATTCCACCAGCCTCTTGAAGTTTTCCATCGGCAAATAATAATTTTGAACCAGCCATACCAATAGATGAATTGTTATCAAGTAATTCTACAAGCGATGATAAATAACCTTCATGAACTTCTGTGTCATTATTTAAGAAATAAATATATTCACCTTTTGCAAGAGCTGCTGCTGCATTACAATTTTTTAAGAAGCCGAGATTTTCTTTATTTCTATTCACAACCACATTGTCCACATATCTACTTATATTTTTTGTAGTATCAGTCGACACATCATCTGCAATTATAACTTCATATGGAGTCTCATCTGGGTTTGTGTTATTCATTATTGAATAAAGACATTTATATGTATATCTAATTTGATTATAACAAGGTATAATTATAGAAACTTTTGGTATCTCACATTTTGGAAGTGCCACCTTGCCACATTCAAAATATGCATCGCCTATCATAAAGTCACCGACAATTCTATTTCTGCCTCGGCTTGTGAAGTATGTTTTTAACATCTTAAATGGATGTCTAATAGTTCTATATACATATTTACAAATCTTACTACGAATAGTTTCAGGAGGAAGTAATTTTTTAATTAAAGATTTTACTTTTCTTACTATCTTATATATTATTCCTTCTCTCTTAAATAGAATTCTATTTTGCTCTGTGAGTGCTCCAACTTGGTCTTGAAGGTTACCAATAATTGTCTCAAGGTTATTTACATGAACATTTGTAAGTCTTATGATTTCATTTTGCTTACTTGCCTGAAAATCAACTGCATTATTTTCACCAGTTATTCTATCAAGCTGCTCTCTCACTCTATCAAGTTCAGCTTTTATATAATAAAGTTTCGCAAAACTTGGATTTAATTCTTCATACTTTGTTATATCAAGATTATTAATATTTTCATGAACTTTAGACTGAAATTCATTTTCAGCATTTTCATATCTTTCAGCATCCATATATCCTATGCCAAAATCACGAAGCATATCTTTAAATGTGCTATAAGATAAATTTTGTCTGCATGCCTTCCAGAAATATTTTAATATTCTATACCTTAAAAAATCAACCTCAGTTATATCTTTTGAAACCCACTCACTATCTATAATATATATTTTATTATCTTTCACTATAGCATTTTGGAAAGTGCAGTCTAAATTATAATTCTGTATTATACCACTAAACTTCCCAATGATTTTATACATATATTCAGTGATAACTTCTTTTTCTTTCTCACCTTTTTTAATTCTATCTAATATAACATTGGTGAGCATCTCACCTTCTATAAATGGATAAACTGCATAAGCCTTACCATCAGCTGTCTCATTTTCATTTACATATTGCAATGGTTTAATAATCTCAATATTTTTATTCTTTATAACATCTACATTATCAACCATGTCACTTACTTGTCTATTTGCTTCTTTGTATACAGCTTTTTTTACAACCTGCCTTTTGCCGCTTCCATTTTCCATTATACTAGTTCTAAGTGCAAATCTTTTCGTGCGATTGAGATTGTATTTTACATAAATAGTTTCAAACTCATCTTCTTTTGTTTCAGTTTTTTTTGCATCAAATACCAAAATATATGAATTACAATACACACTAAACTTATCTATTGCCACTAAGTTTCTTGTCATCTCATTTTCATCATCAAGTTTTGGCAAATACTTATCACTATAAATTCTAAGTGGGAATTTATACTCTGGGAGAGGATAATAAATGCTTAAATTTGAATAAGCATATTTTTCTTTTGTAGCATTTTTAAGTTTCAATATATCTTCATAGGTAAATGTTAAAAGTTCATCATCAATTTTAGAACCACCTATCACATTGAAACTATTTTTATTGTCAAATGCCACAAGTATAGAACCTTTATCATCAGTATAATTGCTTGATAAAAATTCTACTATATCAATTAAGTTGTTATTTACTAAGTCTACAATTTTTTTAGTAAGAGATGGGACAAGCACATAATCAAATTTTATTCCCTTAAGTTTACTTTCAAGCAAGGCTGTGTCTCCATCAATCAATTCTTTATATATAGAAACATTTTGTGGAAGGCTTATATAATTTACTACCTTTTCCATGTCACTTGTCTCAAGTACAATAGATACATGTTTAACTCTACTTGCGAGTGGGAAAATAAAGCTATCATCAACATCTCCGATAACTAAAACTAAACTATCTTTTTCCTCACCAGTAGATTTTGACTTAAAATCATACCAATCAAAAAGATTTATTGCATACTTCTGCTGCAAGTTTTTTAACTCTTGATTCATAACATTTAATTATACTATTTATTGACATTTTTTTCAACTAATGGGGCTCGCTGAGCTCGCCCATACGCACCCGTAGGTGCGAGCTATGCGAGCGCCAATACACACCCGCAGGTGCGAGAGCGCACACGTAGGCGCGAGCTACGCGAGCGCTAAAAAAATAATGCCATTTTACGGCATTATTTAGTTATTAATTCTATGTCGTTTTTACTTATAAAACTTTCTAATTCATCTAGTGATTTTAATTTCGCAAATAACTTACTTTTTAATTCATCATCCGGCTCACTTAAATCAGGCACCATTATAGTATTCATTCCTGCACTTATAGCTGCCATAGCACCATTTGGAGAATCTTCTACAGCTATACATTCTTTTGGGTCTATGCCTGCTTCTTTTGCTGCTAAAAGATATACATCCGGTGATGGTTTTCCTCGTTCAACCATGGTCGCACTAATCACCTTGTCAAAATATTCTCTTATGCCAACTTCCTTAATGCACATTTCTGTCCTCTCTATTGCAGTTGCAGTTACTATATAGATAAAAACATTTTTTGATTTTAAAAACGAGAGACACTCAACAACTCCTTTTTTCAAATGCAGTCCCTCTTTCTCAATCAACTCATTTACAAGTTTACGAGCATACTTTCTTATTTCCTCACACTCAACATTTTCTCCACATCTTTCTTTCATCCATTTTAATATATAAGGGTTGCCAAGTGATCTCACATCCAAACATTCCTTTGCACTTACTTCATATCCATAATGCGCAAATGCTTTTGGCCACACTCTATTATAATAACTTTCAGTGTCTATAAGTGTGCCATCCAAATCAAAAAACACTGCTCTTATTTTTTTTGTATCCATCTTTACTCCCTTGGGCTCGCGTAGCTCGCCCATACCATTAATGCATAACCGTAGGCGCGAGCTATGCGAGCGCCTTATGTATTACTTAAATTTCTTGTGATGCAACTAGTTTTGCAAATATTTCACTCTTTGATATTAACTCATTGTATTTGCCAGTGTCTTTTATCTCACCGCTTTCTATAATAACTATCTTGTCTGCATTTTTTATAGTAGAAAGTCTATGAGCAATTATTATAGTAGTTCTTCCTTTTGAAAGTTCATCAAAAGTTTTTTGAATTTTAACTTCTGTAATACCATCAAGTGCAGATGTCGCCTCATCTAGAATTAAAATTTTTGGATTCTTTAAAAATATTCTTGCTATAGACATTCTCTGCTTTTGTCCGCCAGAAAGTCTAACACCTCTATCGCCGACATTTGTTTCAAATCCATTTTCCATATGCATAATGTCATCATATATTTCTGCTTTCTTTGCAGCTTCTATAACTTCTTCTTTGCTCGCATCTATTTTACCATATTTTATATTATCATAGATAGTAGTTGGGAATAAAAACACATCCTGTTGCACCACTCCAATATTTTTATGAATGGATTCTTGTGTAACTTTTCTTACATCTTGTCCGTCAATTAAAATCTCGCCACTATTCACATCGTAAAATCTGAGTATAAGTTGTGCAAGAGTTGTCTTGCCGCCACCTGATGCTCCTACAAGGGCTACAGTCTCGCCTTCATTAATTTTTAAACTTATATTATTTAACACTTGTCGTTCGTCGTATGGGCGAGCTGCGCGAGCCCCTTGTTGCTCGTATGCGAACGAAACATTTCTAATTTCTATATTCCCTTTCACATCCACCAAGTCTTTTGCATCTTTATCATCAACTAAATTTGATTCGGTGCTCATAATCTCTGCAAATCTATCAAGTCCTGCTATACCTGTACTAAAAAGTTCTGCAGTAGTAGCAAGTCTTCTAACTGGTGTCACAAAAGTTGTTATATATAAACTGAAAGTAACAAGGTCAACTAAGTTTAATTCATTTCGCATTATAAGAAATCCACCAAAAGCAATTACTGCAAGAGGAAGCATAGATAGACAAAACTCCATTGATGCATTGAAGGTGGCCATCGCTCTATGCAGATCATATTTTGCATCTCTATAGTTTTCATTTGCCTTATCAAACTTATGTAATTCTGCATCCTCATTTGCAAATGCTTTAGCAGTCCTAATTCCCGACAAGTTTGATTCAAAGTCAGCATTGATTAAAGCAGTTGTCGCTTTAAGTTTTTTTGATGCATTCATAAAGTTTATTCTAAGTTTCCAAACGACAAATAAAAACAATGGAATCATAATAGCAATCACTATTGCTAACTTCCATTGTATCATAAACATAATTATAATAGCACCAATAATAGTAACACAAGATATAAAAATATCTTCTGGACCATGATGCGCAAGTTCTGTTATATCAAATAAATCTGTAGTAAGTCTTGATAAGAGTTGTCCAAGACGGACATTGTCAAAAAAATCAAAACCTAGCGACTGTATATGACTAAACACATCTTTTCTCATATCAGTTTCTACTAAAATACCAAACCTATGTCCGTAAAAACCTATAATGAAAGAAAAAATAGACCTTACCACATAAGCAAAAAACATAATCAGCATAACTATGAAGAAAGTTTTAAATGCTCCCTCTGGTAAAAGTCTATACATACACATTCTTGAAACAAATGGAAATGCTAAATCAATTATAGATATAGTCAAGGCGCAAAACATATCAAGCAAAAATAATTTCATATGTGGTTTAAAATATGAAAAGAAAACTTTATATTTATTTTTCTTTTTAATACCCACACTACTATATTATCATTTTTTTCATTTTTTAGCAAATAAACTTGCACTATCTTCAAGCTAAATTGCTATGTCAACCCCATAAAAAATAAGTATTGACTATTTCTATTGATTTGCTATAGTATATGTAAATCAGTTTATATTAGTATATTGGGGTGGGGTACTTTTAATCCCACAAATAAAAGTCTCATTTGCCGTGGGGCTTTTTTGTGCAAAAAAAGAGTTTCTATTTTGCACCCCACATTTTTATTTAAGTTATTTATAATTCGTCATCATCTTCAAGTTCTTCGATGTCATTGACAGGTTTTTAGAGACCTTGATTTTGATGTAGTGCTTTTTTGCATATTCCCAAAGAATAAAAAAAGTATTTATTTTGGTCACAAGTTGACAATCGTGTCACGATAGTGTATAATATAAAAAATAATTTCTAGGTAGGTAAAATATGAATTTTTGTACAATCAGAGATTTAAGAACAAATAGTAAAAAAATATGGGGAAAGGATGATGTGATAGTCACAAATAATGGAAAGCCTAAAGCAGTATTAATAAAAACCGATGAAGAGAGTTTTATTAATACATTATCCCTTATTGCATCAGCAAGAGCTCAGCAAGTAGTGAAAGATATAAGAAATGATAGTAAAAACAAAGGGTATTTTACAGATGAAGAAATTGAGGCAGAAATAAAAGCTGTAAGGAAAAAGAAATAATGAAAATACTTCTAGATACAAATGTATTATTATCTGCACTTCTTACACCAAATCGAAAAGCGAGTGCTATACTTGATAAAGTACTTGATGGTAACATAGAGATTTATTATAATGAGAAAATTATAAATGAATATAAAGAAGTTTTATCAAGAAAAAAATTTGGAATAGCAAAAACAAAAATAAGCGAGTTGATATCTTTTTTTAGAATGAAAGGTATTTTTGTGTTTGAATTTGATGATAGTAAAAAGGTATTTGTTGATGAAATGGATAAAATATTTTATGACATAGCATTATCTAAAGATTCAATAATAGTTACAGGTAATTTAAAACATTTTCCCAAACATAAGAAAGTGATGAGTATAGATGAGTTTTGTAAGAAGTATTTATAGAGACATATTTAAATATTTAATAAATGATCTAGTATAATTGTAGTTGACATATTTTATAAGAATAAAAAAATGTGGAGCCTCGTTAAGACTCCACATTTTTATTTAAGGCATTTATAATTCGTCATCATCTTCCAGTTCTTCGATATCATTCACTGGCTTTTCAAGTCCCTCAATTTTTATATTGTGCTTTTCAGCATAATCCCAAAGTGCCGCATGAATTGCTTGCTCTGCAAGAAGCGAACAATGAACTTTTATAGGTGGCAAACCATCAAGTGCTTCCATAACTGCTTTATTAGTTACTTGAAGTGCCTCTTGTATAGTTTTGCCTTTTACTAGTTCAGTAGCCATACTACTTGTAGCAACAGCAGCACCACAGCCAAATGTTTTGAACTTACAATCTTTAATTATACCAGTTGCATCATTAATGTCAAGGTACATTCTCATTATATCTCCACATTTTGCATTGCCTACTGTGCCGACGCCTGAGGCATTTTCAATTTCTCCAACATTTCTTGGATTTGTATAATGATCTTTTACTTTTTCACTATATGCCATAATTATTCTCCTTATTTTTTGCTTTTAATAAAATCTTCGTATAATGGTGACATTTGACGAAGTCTTTCGACTATCTTTGGTAAGTTGTCACAGACAAATTTTGCATCATCCATAGTGGTTTCGTGACTTATAGTAAGTCTGAGTGAACCATGTGCTTTTTCATGTGGAAGTCCTATAGCGAGAAGCACATGTGATGGGTCAAGAGAACCAGAGGTACAAGCAGAACCAGATGATGCGCACACTCCTAAATCATTTAATGCAAGAAGTAAAGACTCCCCCTCTACAAATTCAAATCCTATGTTTAAATTGTTTGGTAATCTTTTAACTCTATCACCATTTAATTTAGAATAAGGAATCTCTTTTAAGATTCTATCTATCATATAATCTCTAATTTTTGTTTCGTGATCTATTCTTTGTTGCATTTCGCTGTGTGCTATTTCAGTTGCCTTTGCCATACCGATGATACCAGCGACATTTTCAGTACCAGCTCTTCTCTTTGATTCTTGTGCGCCACCATCCATATAAGTAGCAATTTTTGTTCCCTTTTTTATATATAAGAAACCAGTTCCCTTCATTGCATTAAACTTATGACCAGAGACAGAAAGTAAATCAATATTTAACTCTTGCACATTTATAGGTATGTGAGCATAAGCTTGCACTGCATCTACATGAAAATAAACATTATGTTTATGACAAACTTCTCCAATTTCTTTTATAGGCTCAATAGTTCCGATTTCGTTATTTGCAAACATGATAGATACGAGAACAGTATCAGGTCTAATTGCTTCTTCAAGTTTCTTAACATCAACCAAACCATTTTCATCTACATCAAGAAATGTCACATCGTATCCTTCTTTCTTTAATGCATCCATACTATGAAGGATGGCGTGATGCTCAATCTTTGAAGTGATTAAATGTTTTCCCTTTTCAACATTTGCATGTGCCACACCTTTAAGAGCCCAGTTGTCAGATTCAGTACCACAAGCAGTAAAGAATATTTCTTTTGAACTTGCACCAATAGTTTTTGCAATTGTTTCTCTTGCTTTATCAAGGTCAGCATGCACATCTTGTGCACCATCATAAATACTACTTGGATTGAAACATCTATCTGTGAGATAAGGAGTCATAGCTTCAAAAACTCTTTTATCTACAAATGTTGTAGCAGCATTATCCATATAAATTAGTTTGTTCATAGCGTTCTCCTTTTGCTAAAGAAATACTATATTATATTTGATATTATTAAAAGTATTTCTTAAAGTCCTTTACAAATTATCGTTTATATAGTATACTACTAATTACCTACTAAGTCAATAGGTAATAGGAGGATGTATGATTTCTACAAAAGGTCGATATGCCTTAAGAGTTATGATAGATATTGCGGAACAAAATACAGACAACTTTATTGCTCTTAAAGATATTGCCAAAAGGCAGGGTATTTCAAAAAAATATTTAGAAGCTATAGTCAAAAAACTTGTTGATGCTAAACTTCTTACTGCAGTAAGTGGTAAAAATGGAGGCTATAAATTATCAAAGCCAGCCTCAAAATACAATCTATATGAGATTTTAAAACTTACTGAAGGAACTTTGTCTCCCGTAGCTTGTGTAGATAATAAAAATGTCAAATGCCAAAGAAAAAGTTCATGCAAAACCTATCCTATTTGGCTTGAACTTGATAATATGATAAGTAAATATTTGAAAAAAAGAAAACTAAGTGAGTTCTTAAATTAAGGAGTAGTTATGAAAGAGAAGAAACCAACAATTCAAAAAATGATGAAGGAAGCGAAGGCTTCAAAATATGCAAGTAAATGTGGTATGTTTTTATTGCATAATGGCGTAGTCCGCATTGACGCCAAGGCAAAAGTTAGAGAAGGTAAAAAGAATACAAAAAAAGTTATCGGTATGGACTTTGACTATGACAAGAAGAAAGTAGATGCAGCAATAAAAAAAGCCCTCAAGATGAAGGGCATTTATTACATAAAAGTTTGGCTCAATAGTGGCAAACTTAAAGTCGGTGATGACATCATGCTTGTATTAATCGGCGGCGATATAAGACCTCATGTAGTTGACTGCCTGCAAAGTTTAGTTGGTGAAATTAAAAGTAAGTGTGTGGTTGAAAAAGAACTAGATTAAATTTTTTATAAGTCTTGCTATAATTACTATAAGGAAACTATAAATGTCGTCCCCTTCCAGAGTATAAGAAAAGCTACTACTCCACCCAATCTTCAATTTTTAACCCTTTTATTCTTGAAAACTCACTTGTATTATGAGTAACCAATATACCATTATGAGACATGACAATCGCTGCTATTAGCATGTCATTAGCGCCTATTACACTTCCATCTTTTTCTAATTGTGCTCGTATATCACCATAAACTTGAGTTTCTTTTTCTGTAAATGGAACAATATCATAAATACTTAAAAATTTATTATACAATTCTATAGTTTTGTTGTAATCTTTACTCTTTTTTGCTCCATATTCTATTTCTGCTTTAACTATTGATGGCACTGCTATATTGTATGAAGGTATTTTTTGAAAATGCTCCTTTATCCTTGGATAAGTATTTTTCAAAGCATAAATTATTATATTGGTATCGATAAAATAGTTCATTATAGTTCTATCTCCCCATCCAAATCTACATTTATATCTTCAATTTCTGTTAAATCTAAATCTTTTCCAGCACCAAACAAATTAAAGTAACCTTCAGGGTATGTCTCTTTTATATTGCTTTCAGCATCAATTATTTCCACATCAAAAGGGATTCTATGTTTTATAATAGATTGTTTTAAAAACATATTTATAGCTGATGATAAATTAAGACCTAGCCTTTCATATAGGTTTGACGCCAAATCTTTAGTTTTTTTATCTGTTCTTACAGTTATTACTGCATTATTCATATTTACTCCTTTGTATATACATTGTATATTTGTATATACAATATTATAAGCTAATATTCGTTATTTGTCAAGTTTTTTGTTTTAACAACAGGTCTTAGTTTTATAGCTTTACTTCAAATGTCGTCCCCTTCCCTTTCTCACTTTCTACAGTGATTTTTCCACCGAGATAGTCAACTGAACTTTTGACAACTGCAAGCCCTATGCCAAAGTGGCCATCTTCGCCCTTATAATACCTTGTAAAAATGTTTTCAAGGTTGCTGCTGTCAATGCCGTCACCATCATCAGTAACCGATATGGTGTAATGGGGCTCGCATAGCTCGCCCGTACGAATAGACTCGCGTAGCTCGCTAGTACGAATAGGCTCGTGTAGCTCACTCGTATGTGAAGAGCTACATTGCAAGCCCTCGTATGGGCGAGCTATGCGAGCCCTGATAATTACTTTTGAGTTAGCATACTTTATTGCATTACTAAGAAGATTTTGGATGATACGAATGAGCAACTTTCTATCACTAGTTATCATCCCCTCATCTTCCAATTCATTTGCAAATTCTACTTTTATATCTTCATCAATTACCTTGACAGTCTCTACTTGTTCACTAATCAAATCGACAAGACTAAGTTCTTCTTTATTTCCCTTATAGGTTTCATTATCAAAGCGACTTAATACGAGTATGTTTTCAATCATTTCTTTCAACTGATTTCCAGTTCTTAAAATGACATCACAGGCTTTATTTTTATCTTTGATAATTCCAGATTTTAGTCCATCGGCATATCCGAGAATTGAAACAAGAGGTGTCCTTAGGTCATGAGCAACATTTTCATAAATTGTATTTTTTCTATTTGCCTCTTCGTCAATTTTTATTTGCATGTTTTTAAGTGCAAGTCTAAGTGACTCAAGCTCTTTTGTTGATATTACATTATTATCAATGGTAGTTCCCTTTCCTATCACATAATCTTCTGATTCTTTGGAAAGTTTTATTATCGGTCTCGCCAAATCTCTTGCAATTATAAATACTGTCAAAAGCACAAGTAACAATATTACACCTTGCACTAATAGCATATTCATTGAACTTTCTCTAAGCAACATCCTTTTATCAGTTAAATCTTGCACAACTACAAAATATTTTTCATTGATATTTAGGTTTGGACTTGCAACATAGGTATTTGCAAGATACTCTCTTCCATTAAATCTTATAGTTGTAAGCACATTTTCATCAAGCTCATAGTTTAAAAGCAGGTCAGCTAAAAAGTTTGTCATCTCTTTATCTATGTAAATGCTGTTATCAAAAAGTGCTACCGAATTATAATCATGGTCAAATACATATACTTTTGTATTGTTGCTTTGATTCACAAGATTTTCAGATGCCTTCAAAGTAAATTCAGTTTCACCAGATTCTGTGAAATCATTTAGTTGCTTCTGAATATCATTATATGCTTCTTCAATTTTTTCTTTCGCATTTTCCTTTACAAATCTATCTATAGAAAAATAATTAAAGGCAAATGTGACCACAGCAAAAATTATCAATATATGAACAATAGGCCAAAATATTTTCCTAAAAATCTTTTTGGTTTTTTTATTTTGCTTTTCCATCAGAAAGTCTATATCCTACACCCCATATAGTTTCTATACTAATCTTTGCTTTATTTTCCTCAAGTTTTTTTCTAAGCCTTTTTAGCAAATCATCTATTACACGATTGTCATCCTCTTCATAACCCCACACATCAGCAAGTATATCTTTTTTTGTAACCGCCTCTCCTTTTTTCTCAAGCATATAAAGCAAAAATTGATATTCTATATTTGTAAATGATACCGGCTTTTTATTTATTGTTACTTGCATAGCTCCTGTATCAATTACTACATTTGCTGCTTCATAGACAGTCTTAGGCTTAGCAGCTTTTTTCACAGGACCTTTTTCACTTCTTCTTAAGACATTTTTTACACGAGCAACTAGTTCAAGTGGCATAAAAGGTTTAACAATATAGTCATCACTTCCCTCATTAAAACCACGAACCTTGTCCACCTCTTGGTCTTTTGCAGAAACTAAAATTATAGGCACTTCACTTTTCTCTCTTATCTTTGTAAGAGTTTCAAAGCCATCCATTCCTGGAAGCATAATATCAAGTGTGATAAGATTTGGTTCTTTCTTTCTCACCGCACTTAAAAGTTTCTCTGCAGTTGCAAATGTCTCTGCCTCAAAGCCATCATTCTCAAGATACATCTTGATAAGTTCTGATATGTTTTTGTCATCATCACAGACATATATTATTTTTTTACTTTTCTCTGCCATAGCTTCTCCTTAAAAATGGAAATGATATACTCATTTCCATTTATTTAAAAATATCTTTAATACCGAATCTAACTTAATAACTTTCAAGTATTCCTACAACTTGCACTTTTACTGCAGATGATGGTATTTTATAACTACATAATTCTGTGGCTGACCTATATGTTGTTTTACCATTTCTTTCATTGTACTCACTATAAAAGCCAACATAGATTTCTTTCAAATCAATCATGACTCCAGCTGCATTTGATGCCTTGATATAAAACTTTGTTGACTTCTTTCTTAGTCCAGTATATCTAAAATACAAATAACTACTACTATACTCTGTAACTCTATGATTTTCTGTTAACACCATTCCATCATTAGTATTTATATTTTTAGGGCATTCTACTACACAGCCATTATATGTAACATAAACAAACTTATCATCCATATTATATTCTTTGTATTCATTTACTGCTGCATTTTCATTACTAACTGCATTGGCAGCTACACCAGGTCCACCATCAGGGATAACCTCTACTCCAATCGCAGTAGCATGTGCCAAACTACATATCATAATTATTCCTATTAAATATACAGATATGAATCTTTTTTTCATAATAGTTCTCCTGATAATTTAATCTGACCACATTTCAAGTGAAGCAGTATCCAAATAAAGTGTGAACATTCTAAAACCATTCTCTCCATAGTATGTAAACTTTAAAATATGTTCATCAATATTATGGTATAAATCTACATCCTTTGTTTTAAATGTTAATTTTGAAGTTGTTGTGCCGTACTTTGATTCATATAAAATATAAACTGCATGTTTAATTTTATCAGGAAGAACAGCATTTATCTGATCTGAGTTTCCACCTACCAAAGTAGGAATTAAAACAGAAATAGTAACTTTTCCCTTATCCTCACCCTGCACGATAACAGCATCTGGTAAAGTTTTACTTATTCTTATAGTATTATTAAGTCTTGCAATTCTTTCTACTTCAGCAGCTTCTGCTTTTTTTATACTATCAAAAACTCTTGCCGCTTGCTCTGCTTTAATTGATTCTTCTCTTGCTATACTTTCTTCTTTTACTTTTGCCTCTGAAGCAGCTATAGATGCTTTTTCCTCTTCAGACAAGTTTGCAATGGATTCAGCAATTCTTCTTTTTTCTTCTTCTACCTTTGCTTTTGACTCTTCTACTTCTTTTGCTCTAGAAGCACGTTCTGCTTCCAGTTTTGCATAATATGCATCTACATCGAAAGCACTAGAAATACCCTCTACTAAACCTCTATTTCCTGTTGTGTATTCCATGCCATCTATATATACACTTGATTTAGACATTGTTGACCCATCATCATTAAAGGCATAGATCTCTTCGCCTATTCTTTTTATTCCTGTACACATATAACCATTTTCATCAAAATAAAAGTTTTTATAATCATCTTTTACTTTTAAGAATTTCCATTTTGACACAGCAAAGGTTCCATCATCCTCTTTGTATTTCCAGTTATTTCCATCTAGAACCCATTCCCCTGCAAATGCAAATGTCGCACATAACATTACCATTACCAAAGTGGCAATAAGTATCTTACTAATTTTTTTCATAATGCCCTCCCTTTATAAAAACAACGATTAAACCATCAAAGGTTTATTCTTAAATAAATACTAACAATTATTATATACTAATTAATGATTCACTGTCAACTTTAACTGATTTAATGTATCAATTAGAATGTTTAATGGAAATCCTGCAACATTGTTATAGGTGCCTATATAATTATCTTCAAAATCAAAAAATTCATCTTGTATATCATAACTACCATATTTGTTAAATGGTTTTGCTCCATCAATATATCTATAAATTTCTTCATCGCTTAGGTTTCTAAAAAATATTTCAGTCTCTTCGTTTCTTATATGATATTCACCATTGTAATAAATACACATAGAAGATACTACAAGATATTTTTTACCTGACAACATTTTAAGCATCTTATATGCTCCATCTCTATCTTTCCCCTTGCCTAATATTTTATTTTCAAATACTACTGCCCTCACATTTGATACTACTACAGTATCATTATCTATCTGAATTGCTCGTTTTGATTCCGCATTTATTTTCATAGCAAGTTCATTTAATAAAGCTTTATCAAATACTTTATCTGTTAAATCTTCATTTCCGATTTCGTTAATAATCTTATAATCAAAACCGATTCTATCGATTATATTTATAATATTATTCTGACCTATGCTTTGTGAAATGTTATCCGCCCCCATTTCATTTGCAACTGCAATGTAAAGTTTTACTTCTTTTTTGAGTTGCAATTTTTTTATCATATCATCAATTTGATTTATTAATTTTTCTTTGTCATAAGGCAAATGTCCCTTTACTCTAAATGGTATATAATCATGGAAAGAATCTATATAAGTATCAACATCGATTCCATTTATAAGTTCTTTTGCCTCATTTAAACTTTCTATTTCACTTGCAATTTGAAACTTGCCATCCACAACATCTTTATATAATTTTTGTTTCCTTGAGGTAAACATAGTGAAATTGGTTATGCTGACTGGCTTTGTCTCATTAAAAAACTTTGACAGCGCTTTCGCATTTTCAATTCCTCTACCTTTGCCACTTACACCTGCCATTATATGCGCAGAATAATTTATATTGTATTTTTGCAAGCGCTTAATCTCTGTCATGGCTTCGTCACTTGTCTTATGTTCCTTATTCATAAACTCAAGAACATCATCAAGCCCAGATTCAATACCAATATATAAAACTTCTACACCTATATTAGAAAGCATTTGCAATTCTTCGTCACTTTTATTTTTTATATCAGTAATGGTGCTATCCATTCTAATTTTTTTAATTGATTTAATATTTTCTTTTAAATATTTTATAATTCTAATAAGTCTTTCTGTAGAGTTGTGAAATGCATTCCCATCACCCAAAAAGCACACTTCAGGTTTGCCTGTAGCATTTTTAACTTTATCAATTTCTGCAAAAACTATCTTGTCATCTATCTCTTTAAAATTTAAATACTTAAAAAGACAACAAAACTTGCAGGCATTATAAGAACAACCTACCGATATAGGTAGTTTAAATGCCCCTTTTTCAAATGCGGGTCTACAAATTTTGCCTTCATAATCCATGTTTTTATTATATCATATGTATACTGAATATCAACTATTAGAGGTATTTTAAGCCTTTTTACCACACATTTGCCACAATTCTACCACTCACTTTTTTTAAGTTTTATGGTATATTATACTCGTAAAGGAAATACATCTTTACTACAATAAAAAAAGAAAGGAAATCTTATGAAGAACTTTTTTAAAACAACTTTTATAACAATGGCATTCTTGACGATAGGAGCTATACAAGTATTTGCCACAAATGTAAATATCTATAATCCTGGAGTTCAGTATATTAATAACAATATCGCTGAATCTCAATACATAGACTCAAATGACACTGCTGAAGCTAAGGCATATAGAGAGAAAGCAAATGCTATAAGATCAGAAATCAATACAATAACTGTTCAGATCAAAGAACTTAAAGAATATAATGCAGGTGTAAATGCGAAACTTAAAGCATTAAACGAACAATATAAAACTGATAAAAGCATCATATCAAGTGATAATATGAGACAAATAAAAGAACTTAGAAAATCAATTAAGACAGTAGAAACACCTGAAAAGACAGTTACTGAAGATGGATCAATTAAAACTTTAGTTCAAAACAAAGAGTATGATAGAGCACTTGCAAAGTTAAATGAAACTCTTGAAAACAAAAAAACTCAACTCAAAACTTTGCAAGAAAGAAATGCTATCTGGCGTCAAATAGACGCATTAATCGGATAGAATGGGTGCCATAATGGTACTCAACATATAACCCCCTCCATAGAGCTGGGAGCACATCGCTCCCAGTTTTTATTGCAAATATTACTCATTTATTTTATAATATTACTATATAGTTCTTTATAAAACATTAAAGAATAGTAGTGCTTTACTCACTATCCCACTTGAGCGGTTCCGCAACAGGTTAGAATTACTATATTTTAGAACTTTGCGTTAGGAGCAAAATATTTAGTAATTCTTCCTGCGAGGACCAAGCGCGAAATCGGGATATGTGAGCAAGCACTATAGTATTTTTACATTATTTAAATACTATATGTAATACCAATCATCAATTATTAGAATATATTTTTTATAAAAAATGGGAGGGAAATGCGATGATAATGTTGGAAATGAGTGCGCGCCATGTGCACGTCACTAAGGAAGATTTAGCAATCTTATTTGGAGAAGGATACACTCTCACAAAGAAAAAAGATTTGTCACAACCAGGACAATTCGTATGTGACGAGAAGGTTGAAGTTATAGGTGAAAGAAGTTCTGCCATGCTTTCAATCTTAGGACCTGAGAGAAAAGAAACTCAAGTTGAAGTTTCTCTCACTGACGCAAGAGCTATCGGTCTTAAAGCTCCAGTTCGTGAATCAGGCGATTTAAAGGATGCAGGTCCTGTCACTATAAAAGGACCTAAGGGAGAAGTAAAAAAAGAACATGCAGTAATCGCTGCAAAGCGCCACATTCATATGACTGAGGCTGACGCAAAAGCTCACAATGTAACTAATGGCGAAATCGTAAAAGTAGAAGTCAACTCACCAGAAAGAAAACTAATCTTTGACGATGTAGTTATAAGAGTTCGCGAAGACTATGCACTCGCTATGCACATCGACACTGACGAAGCAAATGCCTGCGTAGGTGCAAATGAGGCAAAAATAATAAAATAAACCTGTGCAGGCGAGCTATGCGAGCCCTTGATGTAGCAAACTATACAAACAAAAATGGAAATGTTATGACGCATTTCCATTTTTTTATCTAATTCATAGGTATTAAAATGAATATTCTGAAGATAGTTATTGTAATAAAATAGTACTCTTACCAGACCTTCTAATTCCAGTGAGTACTTTTATTAAATCTAAATCTTTATGCTTCTTTAAACTTTCAATATATGCTTTTCTTAATATATCTGCCATATGTATATTTTAGCATATTTATGTATTTTGTCAAGTTTTTAAAGTACACTTTAAAAACTTTTTAATTTTTTAACTTTTTTAACTATACTTTAAATGTTTTCTCAAAAACTTTAGTCAATTTGTCTTTAAATTCATCTATGTGCTTCTTCTCAATAACTAGTGGCGGTAAAAATCTAAGCACATCTTTACCTGCCGATAAAATTACAAGCCCCTCTTCAAGTGATTTTTCTGAAACATTTCGTAGTGGAATATCAACAACAAGCCCTTTCATAAATCCCATACCACGTTTTTCTTTTACAAAATCATATTTTTCTATGAAATAATCAAGTGTATCATCAAAATATTTTTCTAAAGTATTTACATTTTCAGTTAATTTTCTTTTTTGCATAATGTCTATTGATTTATAGACAGCAGCTGTGACAAGTGGATTTCCACCATAGGTTGTACCGTGGTCACCTGGCACCATAGAAGCATTTGCAACTTTATCATTTACTACGAAGGCGCCAACCGGCAGACCAAGCCCAAGTGCTTTCGCTGTTGTTAATATGTCTGGCATAACATCATACTTTTGATAGGCATACATAGTGCCCGTTCTTCCCATACCACACTGTATCTCATCAATTATAAGAAGAGCATCATACTTATCACATAGTTCTCTAACTTGTTTCAAAAAGTCCTTGTCTGCTGGAAATATTCCGCCCTCACCTTGCACAGTCTCAAGAATTATAGCGCACACATTTTCATCCATCAAATTTTTTACAGACTCTATATCATTAAAATTTGCAAAATGCACATCTCCCATCAGTGGATAAAATGGTTCACGATAATGCTCAGTGCCTGTCACAGAAAGTGCACCAACTGTTCTTCCATGAAAAGAATGATTCATTGCTATTATTTTTGTTTTATTTTTATTTATCAATCGTCCATATTTTTTAGCAGTCTTCAGTGCTCCCTCTACTGCCTCTGCACCAGAATTAGTAAAAAAGGCCTTTGACAATTTTGAAACTTCTACAAGTTTCTCTGCAGCAAGTGGAAGTGCATCAGTGTAAAACAAATTTGATATATGATAAAGTTTATCCACTTGATTTTTTATATAATCATTAAATTCTTTATCATTATAACCTATAGCATTTACACCTATACCAGATGAAAAATCAAGATACTTCTTTCCCTCTGCATCATAAAGATAGACACCTTCACCTTTTACAAATGCAACATTGAATCTGTTGTACAGACGGAATAAATATTTTTCTGATTGTTCAATTATTGTTTTGGTTTCCATAATTCTCCTATCGGGCTCGCAAGCTCGCCCCTACGATGTGGATCACGCAACTCGCCCCTACTATTTATAAATGTCTTCGCCGTAACAGTCAATCGCAACTATTGCTGGCAAGTCTTCTACTTCTAATCTCCTTATTGCTTCCGTATCTAATTCTGGGAATAACACTACTTCACTTTTTTTAATACATGATGAGATTTTTGCACCAAGCCCACCTATTGCCACAAAATAAACTGCACAGCCATCTTTGATTGCATTTTTAACTGCTTCGTTTCTTTTACCTTTACCTATCATAGCATTGATGCCAAGTTTTTTTATAAATGTTGGAGTATACTTATCCATTCTTCCACTCGTAGTAGGTCCACAAGAGCCAATTACCTCTCCTGGTTTTGCTGGTGCAGGTCCTGCATAGTATATTGTTTGATTATTTAAATCAATCGGTATTTTTTCCTGCTTCTCAAGCATTTCAATAATTTTCTCATGTGCTTCATCACGAGCTGTGTAAATTACTCCACTGATTAAAACTTTATCATAGACATGTAAGTTTTTTATTACAGCATTTGAAAATGGTGTATTAATTTTTTTTATTTCTAAACTATCCATATATTATAATTCTACAGTCAAATGTCGTGCGACATGGCAATTTATATTAACTGCAACCGACATTCCTGCTATGTGAATTGGGTGTGATATTATATGAACTGCAAGTGCAGTTTGAGAACCTTTAAATCCTGCTGTTCCTATATTTAGTTTATTGATTTCATCAAATAATTCTTTTTCATATGCAGCTATTCTTGCATCATCACTTGCTTTTCCAGTTTCTCTTATCAATGCTTTCTTTGCATTGTATGCACATACTTCCATTGTGCCACCAAGCCCAACTCCTACTATTATAGGTGGACATGGATTAGGACCAGCTTCTCTTACAGTATCTATAATAAATTTTTTTACACCTTCCCAACCAACGCTTGGTGTAAGCATTGCAAGTTTACCCATGTTCTCAGATCCAAAACCTTTAGGGCAAACTGTTATTTTCATCTTATCACCTGGAACAATTTCAGTATGAACTATTGCAGGAGTATTGTCCATGCGGTTAACTCTTTCTCCAACTTCGTATGTCTGAGTACTTTTTCTCAAATATCCATTTACATAACCATTCGCAACACCCTTATCAAATGCATCCTGATAATTTCCTCCAACGATGTGAACGTCTTGACCAAGTTCTACAAAGAATACTGCCATTCCCGTGTCTTGACATATTGGCATTTCTTTTTCTCTTGCAATTTTTGCATTTTCCAAAATATCTTTCAGTGCATCTTTGCAAAGTTCGGATGTTTCATTTTCATATGCCTTTTTTATAGCAAGTTCAACATCAGGTGGCAAATTGCAATTCGCATCAACCACCATTTTCTCAACTACTTCTATTATTTTATCTACATGTATTTCCTTCATTATTCCTCTTTAGAATTACAAAACCACTATTTACCGCTCGCATAGCTCGCGGTTACAATCTCGTATGGGCGAGCTGCGCGAGCCCCATAGTTTCTACGATTTTTTTAGTACTGTTCCGATACCTTGATCGGTAAATATTTCAAGTAAGAGTGAATGTTTTAATCTACCATCAAGAATACGAACACTTTCAACACCATTTTCAACTGCATCTATACAATTATTAAGTTTTGGAAGCATTCCTCCGCCAACAACATTCTCTTTAATTAATTCTTTTGCCTCATCTGTAGTTAATTCAGAAATAATACTATCTTTGTCGTGTATATCTTTTGCAAGTCCCTCTACATCGGTTAAAAATGTCAGGTTGTTTACCTTCAATGACTTTGCAATACTAAGTGCTGCATCATCAGCATTTACATTATATGTATCAAAGTTATCATCATAGCCAATTGGACAAACTATAGGAAGGAAATCTTTTTCAAGTAAATCATAAATTATTTTATCATTAACTTCTACAATTTCACCCACATATCCAAGATCAGCATTGTCAACAGTTTTCTTTTTTACTTTTAAAAGCCCTCCATCTTTTCCACTTATACCGATTGACTTACTTCCAAGTTTTTCAACTTTTTGAACTAATGATTTATTAATTTTATTCAAAACCATTTCAACTATTTCCATGGTGAAACTATCTGTATATCTTAAACCATTTATAAACTTAGGTTCAGCTCCAAACTTTCCTACCCAAGACGATATATCTTTACCACCGCCATGAACAATTATAGGTTTAAATCCTACAAGTTTAAGAAGCACTACGTCTTTTATCACACTATCTTTTAACTCTTCATCAACCATACAACTACCACCATACTTGATGATAATAATTTTTCTATTGAAATGTTGTATATATGGCAATGCTTCAAGAAGCGTGCTTGCCTTGTCAATTACTTGGTTAATATTTTCTTCCTTAATGTTTTTAAATTTCATAATATTTTGTCTCCTTATTAGATTATCGCTCACGTGGTTCGCGACATAGTTAACTCTTATGAGCGATAACTTGCATTGATATCTACATATTTATGTGTTAGGTCGCAACCATAAGCAGTTGCATTATAGTCACCACATTTTAAGTCGCAAATAATTTTTATGTGATCAGTTGACATAATTTTTTTTGCTTTTTCTTCATCAAAATTTGTCTCTCTGCCATTCTCACAAAGTGTAATTTTGCCAAACTCACTTTCAAAACTTATATCAACTTTATTTTCTTCAAAATCTGCTTCAGCATAACCAATAGCGCAAATAATTCTTCCCCAGTTTGGATCCATGCCATAAATTGCTGCCTTAGTTAGATTTGAAGTAACTACTGACTTTGCGATTTTCTTTGCATCAAGTTTAGTGCTTGCACCATTTATAATTACTTCCATAAGTTTAGTAGCACCTTCACCATCTTTTGCAATTTGTTTTGAAAGTGAACTATTTACTTCAAATAATGCCTTTTTAAATTTTTCATAATTCTCATCTTCTTTATTTATCAAATCATTTCCGGCCATCGCATTTGCAAGAACTATGCAACTATCATTTGTAGAAGTATCGCCATCGACAGAAATCATATTGTAAGTGTCATCAACAATTTCAGACAATGCCTTTTGAAGCAAGGCTTTATCTATATTCACATCAGTTGTTATAAATGAAAGCATAGTTCCCATATTTGGATGAATCATCCCACTTCCTTTACACATACCTGCAACAGTCACTTGCTTTCCAGCAATTTCAAAACTTGCTGCAGCTTCTTTCTCCACAGTATCAGTTGTCATGATTGCTTTACTTGCAAGATGTCCTATCTCAACATCATTTGACAAGGTTTTAGTCATAGCATCGATACCATTTTTTAATTTATCAAGTGGCAATCTCATTCCAATAACACCTGTTGATGCAACGAGAACATTTGTCTTATCAACTGATAATTTCTTGGCAGTATAATCCGCTGTCTCCTCTGCATCCTGTAATCCTTCAGCCCCTGTCGCTGCATTTGCAACTCCAGCATTGATTACAACTGCAGATATTTTGCTATTTTGATTGAGTAAATTCTCATCCCATAGAACTGGCGCAGCTTTAACTTTATTTTTAGTAAATGCACCAGCATAAGTTGCAGGGGCCTCACTAAAAATCATGGCCATGTCAGGTCTATTTTTATATTTTATTTCCGCAGCGGTGTAAGATGCAGAAAAGCCTTTAGGGCTAGTTATTGATAATTTTTCGCTCATTATTTTCTCCTTAAACTATACTACTTTTACCAAATTACTTGCATTTAAAACTTTTTCGTAAATATTCATTTTCTTGTTTTGGGCGAAGCCAATGTCTTTCCAGAACTTGTTTCCGATTTTATTTTCTTTGAATGCTACTAGTCTAACTTTATTAATGTTCAACTTGTTTAATTTATCAATTACATAATTGACCATGTGAGTTGCCACGCCTTGATTTCTCATGTCCTCTCTCACACACACATGATAAAAGCAGGCTTCCCTTCCATCGTGACCGCAAAGGATACTACCAATAATTTTACCATCACAAACTGCCACAACACAAGTTGTCTTATTTCTATTCAAAAACTTCACTATACCATCCTTTGAGTCATCAATCTGTCTTATAGCAAAGTTCTTGATGCTATGCCACAGTTTATAGACTTCTGCATAGTCAACAGCAGTCATCTTTCTAACTTTATAATTTTTTACTTTTTCATTATTCATAGTTTATAAAATTGTTGGCACAGCATTTAGCCCCATATCCTCAGGCAAGTTGAACATCAGATTCATATTTTGGATAGCCTGTCCTGCTGCTCCTTTTACCAAGTTATCTATCGCACCAAATGCAAGAATACGATTAGTTCTTTCATCAATTTTAAAATTAATATCTATATAATTACTAGCTCTTACACATCTAGTCTCTGGATAAACATTTTCATCAAGCAAGCGAACAAATTTTTCACCCTTATAAAACTCTTGATAAATATTTTTTATATCTTGATAATTATATTTGCCTTTTAGATTTGCATATGCTGAAGCTAATATTCCCCTATTCATAGGAATCAAATGTGGTATAAAGTTTATAACTACATTCTTGCCTAATAAATATGACAACTGCTCTTCTATCTCAGGGGTGTGGCGATGAACACCTATACTATATGCTTTCACACTTTCATTCACTTCGCAAAACAATTTATCTATTTTTTCATTTCTACCTGCACCACTCACTCCTGATTTTGCATCCACAATTATAGAATTCTCATCAACAATTCCATTTTTAAGAAGTGGAGCAAGTGTAAGAATTGAACAAGTTGTGTAGCAACCTGGATTTGCAAGTAATCTTGTAGTTTTAATTTTTTCTCTATTGATTTCACAAAGACCATAGACAGCCTCATTTAAATACTGAGGAGTTTTGTGTTCTATCTTATACCATTTCTCATAGACTGCCACATCCTTAAGACGGAAGTCTGCTGACAAATCAATAATTTTGCAGTTACTTAAAATTTCATCATTTAATATTCCTGCAAGGTAACCCTGTGGTGTGGCTGTAAAAATCACATCAACTTCCTTGCTAAGTTTCAATAAATCATCTTCAACACACTCTTTATCAATTATATTGAAAAAGTTTTTATACACTTCATGATATTTTTTACTTGCAAATTTTTTTGAATAACAAAATTTTATATTTGCTTGTTCGTGGTTTACAAGAAGACGAACTAACTCTTCCCCAGCATAACCTGTGGAACCTATTATTCCTACTTTAATCATAATTTCTCCCTTGTTGTGTGTATATTTATGCAATTATATCAAAGATTTTTGCATTTTTCAAGCATTTTATTAAATAATTATTCAATTTTACTGCATATTTTAATAATTTCCTGTATAAATATGCATATTTTAAATAAATATACACTAATTACATTTACACAATTTAATTCTAAACTGCTATAAGAAATATGTATCTTAGCAAAAATTTCCCACAAAAAAGAGCGGATACCCTCCGCCCCTTTTCACTTAATTATCATTTTTTTAGAACACTAATATGCCAAGTGCGTCAAAATAATGTGTCACACCATCAATAATAGTTGTTCCTGTTGCCATACTTCCATCACTATTGAAATAATATACTTGACCATTTATGACACACCAGCCAATAACCATTTCTGAATCTGGATTAAAGTAATACCATTTACCTTTTGTGTTGAGCCAAGTGTTTCTTGCAAATACTCCACTCAAATAACAGAAATAATTTTTTCCAGCTCGCTCAATAAAGTTACCTATAGGTATAAATCCATTATTGTCATATACTATTTGTGGACTAGGAGCAGTAATATATCTATAATTATACCTACCATGATATGATTGCCAGCACTCTGGCACATTATTATACTGCAAAGCCCCTGGAGCTCCTGGATAATTGCTTGCATAATGAGGATATCTATCATAATAACTTGGAGATATTTTTGGATATACATCATTTGGATGTGCAAACATCATTGTTGCAAATAGTAACACAGCACAAGCTAAACAAAATAAAAAATTAAAAACTTTTTTCATATCGCCCTCCACGATTATAAAAATTAGTAATTTGTCTTTGAACCTTATTGTTCAATTATTAACAAAAATCATAGCAAAAAAAAAAAAAAAAAACAAGTTATTAACACTTATATTATCAACAACTTAGCAACAAGATATTAACAATAAAAAAATGGGGTAATAATATTCCCCATTGATTTATGATTAATCTTTATTATATCTTATCGAATAGTGCTTGGCCATACGATGTTTGCAAAAATTGTGCGAACACAATAATTAAAATTCTTTTAGTATGTCTTCTGTTCTACTCACACCAAATCTTCTTGCACCTGCCTCATATAAGGCGTCGACATCTTTTTTATTCTTTATACCACCTGCAGCTTTTACTTTGCAAGTGTCCCCCACTACTTCTTTCATAAGTTTTACATCTGATGCAGTAGCTCCTGTAGGTGCAAAACCTGTAGATGTTTTTACAAAATCAACTCCTACTTTTTTACATATCTCACAAACCTTTCTTTTTTCAAAATCAGTGAGATAAGCATTTTCAATTATGACTTTTAAAAGTTTGCCGTGCCAACTTACTGTAGTATATATTTCTTTAATCTCTTGCTTAACATAGTCATAATCTTTATCTTTAAGTGCTGCGACATTTATAACCATATCAATTTCATCTGCACCATTTTCTATAGCATTCTTTGTTTCAAATACTTTGACTTCTTTTGTATTTTGTCCAAGTGGGAAACCAATAACTGTGCAAACTTTAACACCGCTTCCCTTCAAAAAATCACTCGCATACTTCACATAGTATGGGTTAATGCAAACTGATGCAGTCCCATTTGCCTTTGCAAATTCCAAAATCTTATCAACCTTGTCTCTCGTCGCGTCCGCTTTCAATATGGTGTGGTCAACCATTTTTAAAAAATTTAATTTGTCCATATTTCTCCTTTTTTCACATTAAGATATTTTTTCTAATACTAGTTTGTCATCATTCCAAGTAATTTTATATAAACATATTTTATTTTCAAGTTTTTCATTAAATATGTTCCCATAAGCATTATAAAAATCTTCATCCGCATTACTTAAATATATATAATCAAACTCTTTCAACATTTTTCTTAATTCATCCTCAGACAAATTCATATCATCTTCTATGTTGCTCTTTTTATTAATATCAATTTGAGCAAAGTTTTTATCCATACGATAATACTTAAACATTTGCGCTAAATTTAAATGCTGGTTTTCTTGAATTAATAAAATACTTGAGCCACTATCAAGTTTATCAATTATATCTAAGCCATCCTTATATTGGTATGCAGGTGACTCAATAAACTTTTGCATTTTATATACATATTTTTGTTTAGATATCAATATACTTCCTATCAGGCCTATACTAATGAACACTATTGCTAACGAATATTTATTTAATATTTTTTCCTCATAACTACTCTCTTTAATTGCAAAATATCCAAGTATCAAAGGAATTGACACAGCATAAGAAGACAAGTATCTCCACAAATGTACGAGTTCAATCGTTTCTTTCTCTTCTATCCCAAACAAATATGAAATAAGTATAACAAAAGTATATAAAAAAAATCCAACTAAACTGAAAACTGAAAATATTATTAGTTTTTTTCCATATTTTTTATGTAAAGCTATATTTAAGCCTATATAACATAATATAAATAATACTATCCACTGGTAATATGTTAAAAATATTACTTTTCTATTTGCAAAATAATACAAAAAGTTTTTAACTGTTGCACTTTGGTATGGAAGCCCGCCATTTTTAAACAATATATTGATTAATGCCGATAAACTAAATGTTTTGTCTATATCAAATTGATCTGATACATTATTATAACGAACAAATATATACCAAACTAAAATACTAACTACAGGTATGACAAATATTAATATATTTCTAACTATACTCTTTTTAATCTGCTCACTCTTTAAATTTTTCTTATTATATAATTGCATTATTAAGAATACTGTGTATGCCCCAAGAAATAACGCTATACCAGTCTGCTTCACTAAAACTAATGCAATAGAATTCATGATATAATCAAACATATGGAAGTCATCATTTACATTATATTCAAAACTTCTTATCATGAGTGCAGTAAATAAAAAACCAAGCACATGGTCTGACAAAAGTGCAGAAAGTGGATTGACTGCACATATTCTAAACGCAGCAATATAATATATAAAAGTCAATATAACAGTAAATAAATATTTGCTTATCTTAGCACTTTTTACATAATCAAAGATAGGGAAAATTATTGAAAAAACTAAAGTAAGTTGTGCCCTATATAAAAGTGCATCATTAAATCTATTCTCAAATCTTGCAAAAATATATTGTAAAAGTGATTGAAAAGGTGGATATGATATATGATTAGCAGCAATATGGCCTTCAGTAAAATAAAACTTATTTCTTATAAACATATCTTTTGCATGAGGTCCCCAGTGCATAAATTCATCCCACTGTTTTAGATATGCCTCTCTTTCATAAAAACATATAAGCAAATATACAATTATAAAAACTATTAATGTTCTATCCTTTAAAATACAAATGGCTGATTCTCGCACATTTTTATAATTTGCTACTACTAGTACTAGAAAAATAATTGCCAATATATACAAAGCATATATACCTATTAACAAATTATTTAAAAATCCTGATATATAAACTATAAACACCATCAAAATGATACTTGATGGCAACGCTTTTGCAAAAGTTGTCTTAAAATATGTGGCAACTATCACTGCAAAAATTATAATCATTGCACAAGGTATTAAAAACATCTTTCTATCCCCTCTTCTTTATATGTGAAATATTTATATAATTATGTTCAAACTCTTTTTTATTTTGAGTCGCAATATATGTAAGTACTACTCCTACAAAATATAGAATTATACTTGATAAATATATAAACATACTTACTATAAGAGTAGGTATTTTAGGTACAAGTCCGGTCTCTTTAAATGTCACAATGATAGGCACAAAAAATATTGTTGCCACAACAAACAATAAAAAAGCAAGGATAGTAAAAAACTCCATTGGCTTATAATCTCTATATAGTTTTACAATAGTAAATATAACTTTTATGCCATCTGGGATAGTATTTAACTTTGATGACGAATTTTCTATCCTATCCTTATAATTAACCATTACATTTTTAATATTAAAATTATGATATATTGCATGTATTGTCATTTCCGTCTCTATCTCAAAGCCAGTAGTCAATATAGGAAATGTTTTAACAAAATCATACGAAAAACATCTGTATCCTGTCATCACATCTTGAATGTTTGATTTAAATATTTTATTGATAGCAAAACGAACAAATGAATTTCCAAAATTATGAAATCGTCTTTTATTCTCTGTAAAATATGTAGATGACAATCTATCCCCTATTACCATATCATAGTTTTTATCTATAACTAAATCCACCATTTCTTTTGCATTTGACAAGTCATAAGTATCATCTGCATCTACAATTAAGTAGCAAAGTGCATCCAGTTCTCTAAACATAGTTCTAACTACATTTCCTTTTCCTTGCTTATGCTCATACCTAACCATAGCACCTGCGTTTTCAGCAAGTTCAACACTTTTATCAGTTGAATTATTATCATACACATATACTTTTGCCTCTGGCAAATATTTTTTTGCATCTTCAACTACTTTTTTTATAGTCAACTCTTCATTGTAACATGGCACCAAGACCACCACTTTTTCCATTTACTTACCTCTGCTCCTTTAATACAAGTTTATCACCATCCCAGGCAATTTCATATATATACTTTTGATTTTCCATGCGCTTTTCAAAAACATCACCAAACCTATTGTAAAACTCGTCTCCACAGTTATTGGCATAAGCATAGTCAAAGTTTTTTAAATATGATTTAAACTCTTCATTATTATAAGATGTTTCATAATAATTTCCTTTTTCCGTTATTATAGTGCTAAAGGTTCTATTATTAAAATAAATATAATTGAGTGTGACACCCATAAATACATCACCATCTTCTTGCAAGATCAATATACTCGAATGATCTTTAGTTTTGTCAATTTTATTCAACAAATCTTGATTGTTGTACTCAAAAGAATTTCGATATGTTTTTCTTATATATGCATATTTTTGTTTAGAAGTTAAAATACTGACTATAAGAATTATAATCATTACATAAACTAGTGTTGACCATTTATTAAAGATTTTCTCACAACATATAGCTTCTTTTATAAGGAAATACCCAATAATTATTGGGATTGACACAGCATAAGATGATAAATATCTCCATATAGATGCAAGTCTAACAGCTTCATACTCTGGGAAGCAAAACAAATATAAACAAAGCAATATAAATGTATATATAAGAAATCCTAAGACACTAATTAATGAAAAAATCACAAGTTTTATCCCATATTTCTTATATAGCATAATATTTAAGAATAGATATCCTAATATAAACAACAAAACCCATTGATAATATTTTAAATATATTGCTTGCCCATGTATCAAATAGTTTAAAAATTCTTTCAGTGTTTCCTTCTGATAATCAAGTCCACCATGTCTAAATAAAATATTTATCAATTCACTAATTGACATCTTTGTATCTATATCAAATTGATCAACAACATTATAATGTCTAACAAATATATACCATATAGCTAATAATAATATTGGTATCAAAAATAATATTATACATTCTAAAACTCTATAGATGTTTTTTAAATCTTTAATATTTAATATTACTAGTGTAAAAAATGCACCTATAAACAATGCCAATCCATATTGCTTAACAAGAACCAGTGCTATACTTACCATAAGGTAATCAAAACACTTAAATCTATCTTTTACATCAAAATTAAAACTCTTAATCATCAAAGATGCAAATAGAAACCCTAATGTATGATCTGGCAAAATGTTTGTTAATGGATTAAATGAACATATTCTGAACAAGCAAATATAATATGCGAATATGGTTATAATATAAAATACTCTTTTTGATATTCTATATCCCTTTAAATAATCTAACATTGGAAATGGTATTGATAATACCAAAACCAGTTGTGCCCTATATAAAATTCCATCATTAAAAATATTTTCAAATTTTGCAAAAATATATTGTAACATTGCTTGTAATGGTGGATATGATATATGAAAATTAGCAATATGCCCTTCAGTAAAATAGAACTTATTTCTTATAAACATATCTCTAGCGTGCGGTGCCCAATGACTCCACTCATCTATATGAGATAGGCATGCTTCTCTCGTCCAAATGAAAATTAACAAATATATTATTATAAATATTAATGCATTTTCATCACACAAAACAATTTTAAAACTGTCTCTCACATTTTTATAGTTTACTACAAGCAATATTATATAAATAAATGCAAATAAATACAGAGCACCCATCCCTATCAGTAAATTATCTAAAAATCCCGATAGATAAACTATCACTATCATAAAAATTATACTTGGTAGTATCGCTTTTGCAAACGTTGTCTTAAAGTATGTAGCAATCATCAAAGTATAAATTATGATCATGGCACAAGGAATTAAAAACATATTACCTCTGCATCTTATCGAATGGTATACCTGATGCTCTTGGTGCTGCTGACTTCTTTGATGTGAAGATGAGAACAAGCACTGTAGCAACATAAGGTATCATCTTGTATATGTAACTTTGAATGTTAAGCTCAAATAAGAATGGTATACTTGAGTAACTTTGTGAAAGTGCCTTCATAAATCCGAAGAAGAATGAAGCAAGTAATATATATTTTGGTTTCCATTGACCAAAGATAAGAACTGCGATGGCAAGGAATCCATAACCAGATACATCAGCATTGAAGTTAGTTGAAGTTGGAACTACAAATACGAGTCCTCCAATTCCTGCAAGTGCTCCAGAAATCATAACCCCTGCATATTGAATTAACTCAACCTTGATACCTGCTGTATTTGCCGCATGTGGGTTCTCACCACAGGCACGAAGTCTTAAACCAAATTTTGTCTTATATAATACTATGCTTGATAAGATAAGAATAATGATTCCAAGATAAGTTGTTATGTATGTATTCTTAAATAACATATCACCTATTACAGGTATATTTGACAAAACTGGAACTTCTACTATTCTAAATGTATTATTAAAATTAATTTGTTGAACTGTTTGAATTATTCTTGCTACAAATATTGCAAATGCTGGTGCAAACATATTAAGTGCTGTACCAGATATTGTCTGATCTGCTTTAAGATTTACTGCTGCAATCGCATGGAACAAACTATATACAAGACCTGTAGCCGCTGCAATTAAAATTGCTATAATGAGTTGTCCATTTCCAGACATATAGCTTTGAGTCATATTTAAAAACAATACACTTGTAAATGCGCCCATTATCATGATACCTTCAAGTGCGATATTTACAATACCAGATCTTTCAGAAAACATACCGCCGAGAGCTACTATAAGAAGTGGTATCATAAATAGTAAGGTTTGTTGAATTAAAAAATATAATAATTGCATACTATTTACTCCTTTCCTTCACAGATTTATTATCTTCTACCACAGTCGCTTTCTCGCTTTTCTTTTTCACAGTAGCTATTATTTTCTTTATTATAAGTGCAAATGCAGAGAAGTAAATTATAATTGCTATAATTATATCTATAATCTCTTTTGAGAAATGGAATAATTGAAGATAAAAACCGCCTGCAGTAAGATAAGCAATAAACAAACCACTAAATATTATTCCTATCGGATTACTTACACCAAGAAGTGCAACTGAGATACCATTAAATCCTTCAGTTGGTATTACATCTCTTATCTCTATATGTCTTCCAGTTCCTGAAAGAAGCATTATACCTCCTGCAAGACCTGCTATAGCACCTGCTATTACCATAGACATTACGATTGATCTATTTTCATTGATACCAGCATAACGACTTGCAATTTTATTAAGTCCACAGGCTTTAAGTTCATATCCAAATGTTGTTTTTTCAAGAACTATATAAAGTATAATTGCTACTAATATCGCTATTATTATACCACTATTTACTGAAGACCCTGCAAAAATCTTATCAAGTCCAAGTTTTGGTATTGTTGCAGCCTTTGGTATATCAGCTGATTCATTTCTTAAATTATTAAACAATACTTTGTTGCCTTTTATAGTCATATTAACCCAGAAAAGTGCAATGTAGTTTAACATTATACAAGTGATAACTTCATTTACATTGAAATATGCTTTAAGTGCTCCTGGAATTGCTCCCCACAAAGCTCCAAGAAGTGTAGCAAAAAGTAGAGCAACTACCCATTGAAATGGTCCGAGTTGCTTGCAAGTAAGTCCAACTACAACTCCACCAAAGGCACCCATCAAGAATTGCCCAGAACCACCTATGTTAAAAAGTCCTGTTTTAAATGCGAAACCAACAGATAAACCACAAAGTATCAGTGGAGTTGCATAATATAAAACCTGTCCTATTCCCTTTGCTCCGTGTGTTATGGAACCTGTAAGTATAGTTCCAAAACCTGCAACTGCTTCAGTTGGATTTGATATACATAGAATAATAAATCCAAAAATAAGTCCACAAACAATTGCTGCAAGTGAAGAAATAAACGGAGTCCAGTCCTTATTCTTATTCATTATGCTACCTCCTGATACATTTTAATCATTTCTTCTTCAGTCATTCTCTTTCCACCAGCCATATATAGTCCAAGTTCATTGAGATCAAGATTGTTAATATCTACGAATTCGCCAACTATCTCACCTTCAAACATAACCAGTATTCTGTCAGCAAGATTCATAACCTCTTCCAGTTCAAACGATACAAGTAAAACTCCTATTCCTTTATCACGAAGTTTTACTATATTTTTATGTATGTATTCTATAGCACCAACATCAAGACCACGAGTTGGTTGCACTGCTATCATGAGTTTATGCTCTTTTGTCATCTCTCTGGCTATGATTATTTTTTGTTGGTTACCACCAGACATATCACGAACTTTGCTATATGGTCCGCTTAAACTTCTTATATCATACTCATCAATTAATTTTTGAGTATATTCATTTATATTTTTTTCATTTAAGAAACCATTTTTAGAAAACTTATCTTCAAAATATTCTTGAAGAACCATATTCTTTTGCATATCATAGTCAAGTATCAAACCATCTCTATGTCTATCTTCAGGGATATGTGATATACCATGAGTATTTTTAAATCTTATAGATTTATTGGTATAATCTTTTCCATCTATTACTACACTACCAGACTTGATTTTCTTTATGCCTGTTATACCTTTAATTAATTCTGATTGACCATTTCCATCAATACCTGCTATACATACTATCTCGCCAGCACGAACTGTAAAGCTTACATTTCTAACCTTATCCTTATGTCCTCTTTCACCAGCCACAGTCATATGACGAACTTCAAGGACTTTTTCTCCTATTTTAGCTGGTGCCTTATCTACCTTAAGACTTACTTTTCTACCGACCATCATTTCAGACATTTCTTCTTTACTTACTGATGCCACATCCACAGTTTTTATAAGTTTTCCTTTTCTAAGAATTGAACATCTATCAGCGACTTCTTTTATCTCATCAAGTTTATGAGATATAAATAAAATTGATTTGCCTTCAGCTTTTAAATTCTTAACTATAACCATAAACTCTTCTATCTCTTGTGGAGTTAAAACTGCAGTAGGCTCATCAAAAATCATAATCTCATTATTTCTAAAAAGCATTTTCAAAATCTCAGTTCTCTGTTGCATGCCTACTGTTATATCTTCTATCTTTGCATCAAGATCAAGATTAAATTGATACTTGTCACAAAGTTCCTTTACTCTCTTCCTCGCATCAGCAAGTTTAAGTATACCGAAACTAGTTTCCTCAACTCCAAGAACTATATTTTCAAGTATAGTAAAATTATGTACAAGTTTGAAATGTTGATGCACCATACCTATGCCAAGTTTATTGGCAGTTACGGCATTGTCAATTATTTCTTTCTTTCCATTTACATAAATCTCACCACTATCTGCCTTATAAAGTCCAAATAAGACATTCATAAGTGTAGATTTACCTGCTCCATTTTCACCGAGGAGAGCATGAACCTCACCTTTTTTTAGTTGCAAAGTAACATCATCATTTGCAATTTTTCTTGCAAATGATAAAGTGATATTTCGCATCTCAATTGCATATTCTGACATTTGTACTCCTTTAAATGTAAAAAAAAAGGGCCCAAGTTAATTGAGCCCCAATTTCACATTATATTATTGAATAAATGTAACTTTTGTATTTGTAAGACCTAAATCAGCCTTGCTTGGATCTGATTCTTCGACTGCATTTTTAATAGTGTACTTGCCACCTTTTAAATCTGCATATAATGCATCATAATCTGCTTGAGTAAATTTCTCAAACTTATTATGCTCCATAGCAGCACCAACACCATCATTTTGAACATTAAATGTTGTTGTCTTTCCACCTGGGAATGAGCCACTATAATGCATTGTGATTGCATCATAAACTGACTTTGAAAGCATCTTCATAGCTGATGTGATAACTGTATCACTCTCACTATATTGGTCAACGTCAACACCGATAACTTTTGCTACAAATGAACCTTCTTGTTGATTCTTTCCTTCTGCTGCAGACATTGCAGAGTTTCCAACTGCACCACCACAACCAAATACTACTTGTGTTCCTGCATTATACCAAGAAGCTGCAAGAGATTGAGCTTCTGGAGTTGCTGCAAATTGTCCAGTATAATTATACTTAACATCACATTCAACGCCTAACTCTTTTGCTGCTGCATCAATACCTTGTACATATCCAAGACCAAAACGGATAACTGCTGGAACTGCCATACCACCTAAGAATCCAAGGTGAGTATTACCATCTTTTACAGCTGCATAACCTGCAAGGAAACCAGCTTGATCCTCTTGATAAAGAATTGGCATAGTATTAGGACCAGTTTTATAAGTGCTATAATCAGCATTGTGTGGTTCACCATCAAGAAGAATAAAATGAACATCTGGATATCTATCTTGTGCTATAAACACTGGTTCCTCAAATAAGAATCCAGGACATACAACTACTTTTGCACCACCTTCAATAGCAAGTTCAATAGTCTCTAAATATGAATTAGTTCCTGCTTCTTGTGGTTTATAATACTTTTTAGTTACTCCCTTTTCGTTCGCATACTTAAGTAGTCCTTCCCATGCTCCTTGGTTAAATGATTTGTCATCGATAGTTCCAAGGTCAGTAACGAGTGCTAATTCAAATGTTTCTTTGCCACTTGGTTTAGCTTGTTCAGTTTTTGCTTCACCCTCTGGTGCATTTGTTGCAGGTGCTTTTCCACCGCCACATGCAACTAATGAAAATACCATAAGACCTGCAAGTAAAATAGATAATAATTTTTTCATGATAAATTCCCTCCGAATTTATTTTAATTTTTAAAATTGCCTATTTTATTCTTTACAACAATCGTTTAAATTATAACATTTTTCTTACTTTTTAGCAATAATTATTTTGTTTTAGGGCTCGCATAGCTCGCCCCTACATCTTAGCCGCGAACTATGCTCGCCCCTACATCGTAGCCGCAAACTATGCGAGTCACTACATCGTATGGGCGAGCTATGCGAGCCACTGCATCGTACGGGCGAGCTATGCGAGCCCCATAAATTATCTCGTTCCACCACCTGAGCCACCGCCCGAGAAACCACCGCCACCACCTATAGATGATGCTCCACCAAGGCCATCAGCTGCCATTTTTGCCATTCTTAAAGCTTGTGCGGTTCTCTGTGCATTTAATGAATTATAATACAAGGTTCTATAATATAAATCAGAAATATAATAAGTCTGTGCATAATTCTCTATCTCAGCTATTCTGTCTGGATAAACTTTTTTTAGTTCCAACAATACTTTTTTCGCCACTCCAAAAAGTGTGGCATAAATCATCAAGTTTTCCCAAATTACACCTTCTGTCACACTTCTCTCATTTATAAGTGTGAATTCATCAAGGAATTTTCGAAGCCCATAAACTTCTGATAATTCATTTTTACCTTCATCAGTCAAATCAGTTAGTTTATTTCCATTTATTCTTGTATATGCATTCTTTAAGTTTAAATCATTGTGTCCCTTAATCAAAATGTTATCTAAATATGAGTTAAACACTTCATAATGCTTTTCCGCATATTTTTTTAACTCATTTTCTTGAAGCACACCATCATCACCTGCGGCAACTATTATCATATGATACAAATCTCTCATTATAGGATCAGTTGGCTCTGGTCCCACTTTTAGACTTGTATTTATTTTTTCATTTCCAAAAAGTCCGTATGTCTTTTCTTGAATTGGCTCCAGGTTTTTATCATTAATCATTTTCATAATGATGGCACCTACAACATTACTCTCTTTACTTTTCCATATATCAAAATCATTAAATAAAGCATGTGACATAGCAATGTTGCCAGCATTTGGTGTGTCTCTAAAATAATTTCTACCTTCATAGAAAAGTTTTAGTGCACGTTTTCTCTTGACTTTAGAAACTATTGTAACTATCATACCTGATATACCGAGACCAGCTATAAGCGCGAAAATCATTTTAAAAAATGATTCTTCATCATTTTGTCTTTTTATATAGTCAAGTGTCTCTTGATATGTGCTTCCTACAAATGCTTCATTCTTCATGTCTTCAAAAGTGCCTGTGCCATTTACATTCGGTGCAAGTACACCTTTAAAAATCTGCATCACTACTGTCATATGATTTGAGCCATTAAGTGGACTTGTCGTATAAGCTACTGCATAGCCATCTTCTGTAAATTCAGTCTGACCTTTAAAACCAAATCCCCATATTCTTGCTGTATTTTCTGAAAATGCTGAGTTGTTATCAAGTCTAAGTCTCATAACAGCACTAGTTGGATAAATACTCATATTAGGATTTAAAAACATAAAATTGAAACCATCAGCATCATTATATGCTTTTACAAGCGGATCCACATCATATGAAAAGGTATATGTGTTTGTTCCATAGTTAGATATACCGAAGCAAAGTTCTCGACCAGTACTTGTTTTATTTATTCCACATCTAAATGCTTTGTGCTCAAAAGTTTCATCTACATCCCAAGCTTCTACTTGCAAAAACTCTCTGCCATTCATAGACACCCTGAAGTTTGAAATAATCAGCGAATTGTCATCCATAGGTATATATACTTCTGTCCCCTCATTAAATGTCCCAAGCCACTGCTGTGTTATAGTTGCCTTGCCGTTATTATGAATCAAAACATCTATGTTGATATTAGAAACATTGTTTTTTGCAAATGCTGTGGTGCAAAAAATAATGCTTGTAAATAATACAAATACCGGCAATAATATTCTTTTTATTCTCATTGATTTATTCATATTTAATATGTACTATTTGCAAGCACCTCACACAAGAAAATAGTTGGAACAAAAACAAATTTTTTGCGACGATGGCGATGGCTGAGCCTTAGAACTTTAGCACTGTTTGAGCGTAGCGAGTTTGCAAAGTTCTTGGCGAAGCAGAGCCAGCGCTCGCATAAAAAATCTTGTTTTTGCGACCTATTTTCGGTGTGAGGCTGCTTGCAAATAATTTAATAACAATATAGGATTATTTCATTGAAGGCATCTCAGTTTTTGATTCTTCAGTCTTTAGATAGTCTCTTGCAAATACCCCACACATTGGTGCCACAATTGAGTATGGTATCATTCTTATAGTTCTATTAAGTTTAGTAACTGAATCATTATATACAAGACGACTTTGACGAACCTTTGTCTCATAATCATTTAAAGAGTTCATAAGATTTTGGTAGTTAGTGTTTGACTTAAGGTCTGGATATGCTTCTGCCACTGCCATTATCTTACCAACTGCTTCTGTGATTATGTTTTCTTGTGCCTCTACATCTGATGCTTTACTATTTGCACCTATACTTGTTCTCATCTTGATTACATCTGAGAGAGTTTTGTACTCATGCTCATTGTAACCTTTTACAAGGTCAAGAAGACCTGTGAGTGCATCAAATCTTGAAGTAAGATTTACTCCGATTTGACTCATTGCATTGTTGACATTTTCATCAAGTGATACAAGCATTCTTTGAACGCCTATAAACCAGATAACAAGAGCTGCTATTATTACAACTACTACTATAATTACTATTACTGCTGCTGACATATTTATTCCTCCGTTTTTTTATTTTATTTTACAAGGGCTCGCATAGCTCGCCCATACAGTTGTAACATAATGCTCGCTGAGCTCGCCTGAATCGTACGCGCGAGCTATGCGAGCGCCACTATTAGTTTGTTGTTCTAGCGAAATCTGCATTAGGTTCTTTCCTATCATAAGTAATTTTATACTTAATAGTTTTACTTGAACCTGATTTTGGTCTAACCGAACCACTTAATTGAATTACTACTCTTGAATTATTTGAAGAAGATATGCTTGCATTTGTGATTGATACACTTTTTGGTAAAGTATCATATTCACCTACTACACCTTGAATATCTTCTAATATTGCATCCATTACTTCATCTATGCATGAATTCATATTTACAGTTTCTTCTGCAGAAGTTCCAATCATTATTGGCTTCACAAGTGTGATTGTGCACTCATAATCATCACCATCTACAGTCTCAGTCATTCTTTGTGTGCTTTGGATTTTAACTTCATTTGCAGATTGTGCATTTGTTGTCGTTCCATTTCCAGGGGCAACTGGTGCTGTTTGTGCAGTATTTCCTGGACTAACTTGTGCTGTATTAGTTCCAGTATTATTTCCTACTACACCTGGTCCACCAAATTCATCAGGCACTGTTGTATTACTTCCACTTATATTTATTGCATTTGCAAATGGTGGTTCTGTTGAAATCTGTGTTGCTGCTTGTTGTGTTGCTGCCTGCTGTGCTGCTGCTTGCTGTGCTGCTGCCTGCTGTGCTGCTGCTTGCTGTGCCGCTGCCTGTTGTGCTGCTGCCTGCTGTGCCGCTGCTTGCTCAGCTGCTGCCTGCTGTGCCGCCTGTTCAGCTGCTACTCGCTGTGCTTCAGCACTTACTACTGTTGTTTGATTTTGTTGTTTTGCTGTAGTTGTTACTTCTACTTTTTTTGTAGTAGCTGTTGTTTCATCTATAATTTCTTTTTTTGTTTCACTCGTTTCATCACTAGCAAGTCTAAGCTCACCATTTCTATTAGCTACATACTCAACACCATCTATAACTTTTATTTGTTTTTCTGTTCTATCTTGATATAAAACTCCGTTCTCATCAAAATAATAATCTTTACCATTTATTGTTCTTATCTTATTTACTATGAGATCTCCAAAGTTTCCAAAGTAACCATAGTGTCCATCATTATCTATGATAGCCCAGGTATCTTTTACTTTATGTCCTTCACCATCAACATAATAAATCTTTCCATCTATATTTACAAGTTTATCAATAACGACCTGGCCATATTCCATATATGTCTCTACACCATCTTTATACACAAATGAACCTTCGGCCATTTTCATAAAAGTTTTTCTCATTCGCATCATATTGATAGCTATGCCTGCTGCAAGAAGTATAAATACGACAAGTAAAACTATGATTATAATCTTACCTACATTTTTTTTATTATTTTCCATGTTAGTTCCTCCAAATTTTCAGTTATTCAGTGGGGCTCGCTGAGCTCGCCCGTACAGCGGTCACACAGGGGCTCGCTGAGCTCGCCAAATCGTAGGCGCGAGTTACACGAGCGCAAAGGGGCTCGCATAGCTCGCCCGTACAGCGGTCACACAGGGGCTCGCTGAGTTTGTCCATACAATTTATTATTTCTCCCACTTACCATCAAAGCCAACTCGGTAGCCATCTGGTGTTATTGAATTTATAAGCAACGCTCCTTCAAAATCAAAGAAATACCAAGAGCCATCAATCACTTTCCATCCTGCTATAAGTTGTCCTTCATTTATATTCTTTTCAACGCTTGCAAGGTATTTCTTAGAATCTGTTGTTATAAGCCAACCTGTAAGCATTTCACCTCTTTCATTAAAATAATATGTATTAGGCATTGGTGACCTTGCTGCTGCATTGTTTACATTTTGTGTTTCATTGATTACATAGAATCCATTTGAAACCGGTATATTTTGTCCATTTATATTTACTGTCAATTTATATTTATTAGTTGTAGGATCATAATTCCATTTTACCTGTGTATCATCAAATGTTCCTAAAATTGTTTTTACACCTGGAATATAAGTAGTAGGTATAATTGTGATTGGTCCTACTAGCGATGTATCTCCTCCACCACCACTTGATCCGCCTCCACCACTTGGTGGGGTTGGTGTTGGTGTTGGTTTATCATTTTCTTTCCAAACTGCATATAAATTATATACTGAGTTTGCTTGGTTAGCGCCTATTGTTCTATTTACAACTCCACCTTTTGGATTATAATGTTCTCCTATTACCGTCCAATTAGTTGCTGTTGCATTATTTTCTGTATTCCAACCTAAGAATGTATAATCTCTTCTTGTCCATCTATTATTTGGTAGATTTACAGCAACATCAGACTGAGCTGGGATGTCTATTTTTTCACCTGTAGCTCCATTTGGATTAAGTCTTATGGTATATGGTACATTTCCCCAGATAGCATAAAGTGTAACTATTCCAGGTGATGTAAATGTCTTATTCATAGTGCCACCAAGAGTATAAGTTGGATTGGTTGCTCCTTGATTCTCATCCCATCCAATTATATATCTACCTGTTTTCCATAAGTTACCTGGGTTAGTTCTAAGGGTTAAATCATCTCCAGAATATCCTGTTTGACTTAGAGGAACTGTACCTCCACTTGCTCCATTTGCATCATAAACAACTGTATAATCTATTTTTTCCCAAACTGCATATATTATTTTGTCTGTAAACTGTTCAGTTGGTTCATAACTAAATGTGTCTTGATCAGACCAATAAGCATGTGTTTTCCAATCTTCACTCGTTGCACCTTCTAATTCTGACCAGCCAAGGAATCTATGATGTGTTTTTGTATAAGTATTTGCAGCAAGTTCAAAAGACTCATTTTCTTTACGACCTTCTTCCTTTGGCATTGCTGTGCCACCATCTGCACCATTGCCATCATAGATAAGATTATATACAAGAGTTATGCCATCATCCCAAGTGAAGTATCCTGGATTTGTTAGTCCTTCGTCAGGGAAGGCATATGAACTATCCACATTTGCATCATTATATGTTGTTCCTTCTCCCCCTGCAAGTTGAGAGCAATTTAAGAACATATCAGTACCAGTCACACCTCTAATTGCAAAACTGCTTGATGCTTTAATTATTTTTAAATGAGTGTCATCTTTAAACATCTCTGATACATTAGTTACTTTGTTTGTAGCAAATGATAAAAGATTTAATTCTTCCAAGTTTGTACAGCCACTAAACATCTCACTCATATTTGTTACATCACTAATGTCTACATTTTCAAGTCCTTCTATATAAGTTACCCCAGTAAAATCCTTAAATAGTCCTGTTGAATTAGCTGGGAACTTAATCTTTGGTGTAAATGTTCCACAATGAATTGTTACTTGATTATCATTTATATAAAGTCTTATACCATCATCTGACATATGATAACTTGTGCCGTAGTCATTCATACCTTTTTTGTTTCTTACAAACTTTATTCCAGTAACAGTAGATTTATTTTTCATATAACTTGCAAGATAATCATAAAAATCAGTTGGTAAGGTAATTGACATCTCAGCATATTTACTACTATCTCTTAATGTAAAATAACCAGGTTTAATTCCACCATAATCAACATTGGCAAAGTTTGCTCCAGTTGGATTTATTCTTTTATTATATGTAGTTCCTTGTCCACCAACTATATTTGTACAATTCTTAAACATATCTGTGGATTCAATTACATGTGCAGGGAAATTCAATAAGTTATTATCAACCATTATTGACCTAAGTGAAGTACAATTTTCAAACATAGATGTCGTATTTTGAAGTGTGGCAGATAAAAACATATCAAAGCCTATAAGTCTAAGCGATGTACATCCCTTAAATGCATTGCTTGCATTTTGAAGACTAGCAAACACTTGAGTCGCACTAGAAAATCCTCTGAATTCTTTACATCCTTCAAACATTGACTCAATTGATGTGACACTTGTAATATCCAAATCATCTAAATTAAATGTATCAAGTTTTGCACAGTTTTTAAATGCAGCTTCCATATTTGTAACATCTGAAGTATCTATAAGATCCAAACCTACAAAGCTTTCTACATTTGTAAATCCCTCAAAGAATCCAGTCCAATCAGGAGAAGTTTTAAATCCACCAATCTTATAAGAAATATGAATTAATATAGTTTCTCCATCATCTATAGTCCATCCTTTTCCAGTTGCTGCTGTGCCATTAATCTTTACTGGCATCTCAAATCCATCATCAGTATCTGCAAGTAAACTATTTTCAGTTGTAAATACGATTCTTTTTGCAGTTATCTTTGGAGCATTGGTCTTCCAATCACTTTCTAATGTTATCTCAACACTATTATATATATCCACATCTGTGCAGGCAAAATATCCAGGGACAGTAGCACCATAATCTACTCTCGCATACTTGCCATCGCACATTATTTCTTTATATCTAAATCCTTCACCACCTGCAAGATTTATACAACCCTTAAACATATCAGTTGATTTTGTGACATTTGCAGGTAAACCTACATAGTTAGTATCTACTGTGATTGCAAATAAGTTTTCACTATCTGCAAACATCTCTGATACATCTATACCAGAAGCTACAAATGCTGGTATCATATTATTAAAATCAAATATTTGGTTATTATTTCTAGCAAATAATCTTTTCATATTTGTTACATTTGTTGTTGTAATGCAGCTTGGCAATGATAATAATTTTGTATCCTCAAATGTTGCTTCCATAGTCACTGCATTAGGTGCAAAAGCATCTGGTAAGAAATTCAAATTTGATAAACTTTCGCATCCTTTAAACATTGAATTGATATTTGTAGTAACTGAACCAAAACTATCTGGCAATTTATTTATTGTGCTATCATAGTATGACATACCTGTTAGTGCAGAACAATCCTCAAACATACTTGTCATATTAGTACAATTTGAAAAGTCAACCATGTCCAAGCCTTTTATCTCTGTAACATTTGTAAAACCTTTAAATATATTTGTTGCATCAGTAGCTTTTATAGCGTCATCATACAACATATGTATATGGAGTGTTTTTTCACCTGAATTATCAATTACATATGCAAACCCGAGAAGGTCACCACTTGTATTGGTAATATCTGAACATATACCATATGGCATTTTATAATTATATCGAGATGGGTCAAGTTTCAAACCATCTTTTTTCATAGTCATAACAGGACGGAAACCTGCTTGCTCGCGATAAATTTTATAATTTGTATAAGCATCTCCTCCATGTCTTTCATCATAATTACCATCTGCAGGGAACACTGCTGCTCCTTCCCCACCGATATATCCATCACTTCTATGTATATGCTCTAGTATCCACCACTCAGTACCATTGGCAAGCTTTGCATAATTTCCTTCGAAAGCTTCTACTTCATCTGGGATTGGCAATCTTAAATATGCATCAAACTCTCTCATCGCAGGTGCTGTTCCTTTACCCCACCAATGTTCTGATTCATGCATAAGAACCATATTATCTTTATAATATTGTGAAAAAGTATTGTAATAAGTATTAAACTGTTTATATGGTGTTGCACCATCATGATGGAAACTTCCTTCATCATATGGTGGATATGGATAAATGCCTCGACAATTATCTCCTCTCCAAGACCAATAATCATTTGCTATATTTGTTTTTGCAAAAAGTTTATAATTACGGCCACCTGAGCCATCATCAACTACTTCTATAATATCCCAATCACGATTATTTATATTTATACCTTTATCAAATTCTATTTTCTTTATTGTTTCTTTTGGTATACCACTAAGACCAAAGTTGAGCCACCAATTGCCACGTAAATCTACCTTTTTATTATCTGGTATATCTATAAGACTTCCAAATAAAGTATCATTTGTCCCTGACATTGGAGTTAAAGATAATGAAGGCTTCTTAATAAATTCTCCTTCTTCATTCATAAACTCAGCATCTGAATCAGTAGCTGTTTTGTCATTTTCTACATTTTCAAGTCCGAGAAGATTATTATTTTCATCAGCCTCAGATGTAGTTGCAACTATCTCATTTGTTTTTTCTTCATCTTCTATCTTAGTTTCACTTTGATGTGCAAGTTCGGTGATTGTTGTAGTATTTTCTATAGCATTTTCACTTGTTTCTTCACTACTTTCTTCATTGGTACTTTCTGCGTCCTCTTTTGCAGTAGTCTCAACACTCTCTTCATTAGTGCTCTCTTTAATCTCTTCACTAGTTTCTTCTGTACTCTCTTCGCTAGTTTCTTCTGTACTCTCTTCGCTAGTTTCTTCTGTACTCTCTTCACTAGTGCCTTCACTTTCTTCAGTGCTTTCACTAGTCTCTTCTATGCTTTCGCTAGTTTCCTCTATACTTTCGCTAGACTCTTCTTTTTCTTCTATCTCTTCTTTATCTTCCTGTTCTTCTTCGCTTGGTTTTATCTCCTCGTTCACAATAGTATTTTCATCATTTGATTTTTCCCCAAGCAAATTTTCTACTGTACTTTCATTTACAGTAGTAGCTGTAGTACTTTGATCATTATTAATAGAATCAGCAAATACACTTACTCCTACACTTGATAACATCAGTGCTACAACTAGAACAACTGATATTATTTTTCTTGTTACCTTAAACACTTTTCTCCCCCTATAAAATATATTTTCTATATCAACACATATTTTCCATTGAGTCCTTCGCAACAAAAAACCACTGAATTAATCAGCTACCTTTATTGCTTCATATCATAATAATACCATTATATAATACCATAAAATTCAATGTTTGTAAAATGTCTTTTATAAGATTCTTATTATTTTTAAGTCCTTTTTAGTTTGGGATGAGCCCTTACCGTATGGGCGAGCTATGCGAGCCCAAGGGTGTCCCCAAATTTCAAATAATATACCCCGTCCCCAAATTTAAATGGATATAGTGTATAATTGATGTATGAAAAAAATTGCACTTACTGGTGGAGGGACGGCTGGGCATATAACGCCTAATTTTGCGCTTGTTCCTGAACTAAAAAAACGTGGCTTTGAAATAATTTATATTGGTAGCAATGATGGGATGGATAAAAAGATTGTTGAGAAAAGGCACATCCCTTTTTTTGGTATAACTACTGATAAATTAAGACGGTATTTTGATTTAAAAAATGCCATGATGCCCTTTAATGTTATAAAAGGTATCATAGAAGCAAAAAAAATATTAAAAGACAATAAGGTAGACATTATTTTTTCAAAAGGTGGCTTTGTAACAGTGCCTGTAGTCATCGCTGCAAGCCGATTAAAAATACCTGTAATATCTCACGAGGCTGATTTTACACCAGGACTTGCAAATAAGATTGCTTTGCCACTTTCTAAAAAAGTATGTTGCAATTTCGAAGAGACAATTAAGGATTTAAAGGGGAAGGGCGAATGGACTGGTTGCCCAATTCGCAGTGAAATATTAAATGGTAATAGAAAAAAAGGTCTTGAAATTTTTAATTTTAAAAATGAAAAACCTATAATATTTGTAACCGGCGGGAGTCTTGGCTCAAAATATATCAATGATTTAATTAGAAATAATATAGAAAAAATCACAAAAGATTTTAATGTTATCCACTCTTGTGGCAAGGGTAAACTTGACAATAAAATAAACGTAGAAGATTATCAGCAATACGAACTCTTAACCTATGATTTACCAGATGTATTTGCTGCTACTGACTATATCATAAGTAGAGCAGGTGCCAATGCTATTTTTGAATTTCTCGCTCTCAAAAAACCAAACTTGCTCATCCCTCTTTCACTAAAAGCATCTCGTGGAGATCAAATATTAAATGCCAAAAGTTTTATGAAAAAGAATTACTCACTGGTGCTTCTTGAAGAAGACCAAGATAAGAACCCAGAACTATTTTTTAAAAGATTACATGAATTAGTTGAAAGAAAAGACGAGATGATAAAAGCAATGAAGGATGCACCTGAAAATAATGCAATTAATAACATATGTAACATCATAGAGAATGAAATATGCTAAAACTATTGACATAGTAATGCATTTATGATAATATATAGGTGCTAAGGTAATGCATAAAAAAAGCACCCATCTCACTGGGTGCTTTTTGATATCTAGTTAGAGTGGTTATCAAACCACTTACAAATGAAATAAAGGATTAATCCTGCTATTACACTTGCAACTATTTCTTTGATAAGGTAATACATAAAACCTCCTTTCGTATACTCTACTACTCAGTAGGCAAAAAAATTATAACATATTATTGTTCTTTTGTATATATCACAATTATAGATATAACATAAAAAGGAGCTGTTTAACAATGAAAATGATTTGCAAAAATATTGAAGTGAAAAATGGCGAACTACATTTTGCTAGGCTTAAGGTGAGTGAACTTGCAAAAAAATATGGCACGCCACTTTATCTTATGGATGAAAATAGAATAAGAGAAAATATCAATACCTATAAGGATGTTTTTAAAAAGTATTTTGATAATAGGGCAAAAGTTTTGTATGCAAGTAAGGCTTGCTCATTTAAATACATTTATAAGATTGCAAAAGAAGAAGGCATCGGTATAGATGTTGTATCAAGTGGCGAGCTCTACACTGCAAAGATGGCAGGCTTTGATTTGAAGGATGCTTATTTTCATAGCAACAACAAAACTGACTTTGATATAAAATTTGGAATTGAAAATGGTGTTGGATATTTTGTTGCAGATAATATAGAAGAAATTAATGCAATAGAAAAAGAATGTGAAAAGCAGGGTAAGACTCAAAACATACTTCTAAGAATTACTCCTGGTATAGATACTCATTCATACAAGGCTGTTGACACAGGTAAAGTAGATTCAAAATTTGGAACAGCCATAGAAACAGGACAGGCCATCGACATAGTTGGCGAAATTCTAAAACTTAAACATATAAATCTTTGTGGCTTTCACTGTCATGTAGGTTCTCAAGTATTTGAAGAGGATGTGTATGTGAGAACTGCAATTATAATGATTAAGTTCTTTAAAGATGTAAAAAATAAATATGATTTTAATGCAGAAATATTTGACATTGGTGGTGGTTTCGGTGTTCGTTATGTTGACACTGACCCAGTACTTGACCTTGATAAAAAAGTTAAAGAAATAGCTGACACTATAAATGAAGAATGCAAAAAATATAATCTAAATGTTCCTGCCTTTCGTATGGAACCAGGTCGCCACATAGTTGCCGATGCAGGTATGACACTTTATACAGTAGGCACGATTAAAAGAATTACCGGATACAAAAATTATGTGTCAGTTGATGGCGGTATGACCGACAATCCACGATATGCCTTATATGGTTCAAAATATACTTGCTACACTGCAAATAAAATGAATGAGAACTGTGATTTTAAAGCTGACCTAGTAGGCAGATGCTGCGAATCAGGTGACATAATTATGCCTGATGCTGCATTTCCATCATCAATAAAAAGAGATGACATAGTGGCAGTTGCAACAACTGGTGCATACAACTACTCTATGGCATCTCATTATAATCGTCTCCCAAAACCTGCAGTCATTATGATTAAAGATGGCAAGGATTTCGAAGTAGTAAAAAGAGAAACTCTTGATGATATAATTAAAAATGACTTGTAAACAAAGGCTGTCCCGAGCTTTGTACGAGCGAGTTATGCGAGCCCCTGCCGCATTGTACGGGCGAGCATAGCTAGAATAACAAATTATTCTATAGTTAATTTTACATTATCTAGTATTAAATCTACTCCATCAGTATTTGAATAACAGTTGATCCACAATTCACTCTTTTTATCAAATGAAACAGTTCTTGTTACAGTAGTTGTTCTATTACAGTTAATGCTTTCCCAATCTCTTAATACTCTTGTGCCAGCCGCTCCAACCTTACCATCAGTAAGGATAAATCTACATGATGCATTTTCATTGCCTGCATTCTTAAATGTTAATTGCACTTTTAAATCACCATCTTGTGGGGTCTCTCCTATCTTTATGCCCTGACCATGCTTTACTTCTTCTCCAACAACAGTTGATACATAGTCGTTACAAAAACTGCTAAGTGATAATGACTGCGTAGATTGTACTGGCGGATTCAACTTAACTTCAATACCAGATAATGTAACTTCTGTACTTACAAGTCCTGAAGCCTTTCTAAAGTCTTCGGCATCAAGTGTACTTTGAGAACTTGAAGCATTAATTGTTACTTGTGATCCTGCTGTCAAGCCTGCTGTATCTTGTATGCAATAAATATTACTAGTTGGTACTTTCCCCCATATTCTTGTTTCATAGTTTATATTATCAGTAACTGTAACTAAATAATTTGAAGCATTCCATCTTGTTTCTGTAGTTGTTCCTGCATAATTATTAGGAAAAGCTGTTCCTGATCCAAGTTTACCCCATTTATTTAAATCAGTAGAAGCAAATGTTTTAGAAACTGTTGTGTTATCATACTGTAATATATTGCCTCCCGTTCCAGATCCAGTTGCATAATTAGTTTTAAAATTACTTGCATAGTTTTTATATGTATGCCCATATACATTTACATCACAAACTGGATAATAGCTTGAGCAATAAGACAATATAACTTTTTTACCAGTAGGAGTCACTTTATATCTATACACTGTTCCAGAACCATCAGTTGATACTGTTGTATTCTTAGTAACAAAATAATTCTTTGTGGCAGTTGGAGCCTGAGTTCCCCAAACAGTCCATGCTTTATCCATTGCCATTTTATTCCAAGTTTTATTTGCAAATCCATTACTTTTAGTTTGGTCCCACGATCCAGCATTTATATCACAAATAAATGAGGCTGGATTTTGATCAGAAAAAGAACTTTCAGTTCCACTTCTTGCTAATGCAATTATCCAAGTGTAACAATAAGTACCATCAGGCTTTGGCATTCCTAAATCAACATAAACTGTATTAACATAACTAATTCCAGTAAATCTTTTTTGATAAGCATGTCTTGATATGTTTACATTTCTCTGCGTAGTAATAGTAGATGATGTAGTCTTTACCGAATTTAAAAATCTAACTTCACCTAAATTTGCTTTTATAATATCAAAGTAATTTGTAGGATCCTGTGCAACTCTAATTCCAGCAAGATAAGCTGCAATTGCCCCATCAATCTTAGAATCAATACTAGTATTATACTTATCTATTTGAGATTGAAAGTCATTTTTTAAACTATCAAACTCTGCCTTAGTTATGAAGGCAGAACCATCATTATCACTTACAATTGCCGCAAAGTTTTCAATACACAAAACGAAAACCAACATAAGTGTTGATAATCGCTTAATTAATTTAAAATTTCTTCTTCTCATATGCTAATACCTCCAACTAAACATTCGTACTCTTAAGTTATGCATTCCCACGGCGTGTTACATCGCAATAAAAAAACCAAGCCCTACTGGACTTTGGCATTAAAATTTTCAATTCGGGCTCTGCAAGCATTCGCCCCTACACTTATATTTTCACAAAAAGAATTATCTCTTATAAAGAGACATGTATGTATGTATGTATGTATGTATGTATGTATGTATGTATGTATGTATTATATGTAGAAACTTGCACACAAAAACTCCTTTGTAGGTTCAAATTTTTACATAATTATTATACAATAAATATGTCTTTAGTTCAACAAAAACTAAGTTCTAATTATTAAAAATATATTAAGATTGAGAGGTTCCCTCAACAATTCATCAAATTTTTCTCACTATTATTTTCAAAATGTGGTAAAATATATTATTATGAAACTATATTCTACAAGAAATTTAAATGAAATTAAAAACCCAAAAGACGCCATTATCAAAGGCCTATCCGATGACGGCGGTCTATACTGTCCAAAATACAAGGACATTTTCCCTTGGGGTTGACATTAAAAAAGGCGGGTGTTATATAGCACCCGCCTTACATATTACACATTTTATGCTACTCTTAACTGTACATTATCAAGTATTAAGTCTACGCCGTCAGTATTTGAATAACAATTAATCCATAGCTCGCTCTTTTTATCAAACGAAACTGTTCTTGTTACAGTAGTTGTTTTATTACATCCAATACTTTCCCAATCTCTTAATACTTTTGTACCGGCTTCTCCAACCTTACCATCAGTAAGGATAAATCTACATGATGCATTTTCATTGCCTGCATTCTTAAATGTTAATTGCACTTTTAAATCACC
>JAEEGL015131872.1_pt1 | contig 120359 bp, 107 predicted proteins | sample 9134231 | NCBI WGS metagenome assembly JAEEGL01 (sample SAMN16246548, study PRJNA631951) | gut metagenome | biome: gut microbiome; feature: rumen; material: fiber-attached | host: Bos | place: Iran: Karaj | collected 2018-10 | reverse complement strand
TCCGAACAAAACTCGGAAATATATGACAAATAGGCCATTCCAGTGCGACTAAAGTCGCAGGGCCTATTTGCACTTGTATCATATTCTCACGAAATGCGCAGCATAGTGCGCATTTCTGGAATTTCATTCGATAACTCATGCTATACACATGACTCCAATTCGTTCTCACCATGTTACATCACAGGCGCCAGTATGCGAACCCGGGAGCTGTGTAATCTGCCATATTGTAAATACCCTTGATATCCATAAATACCTTGGTCTTGTGCTCAGGATTAAAGAACTTGGCAATATCTGCCGGTCTGTAGCTCTCAAAGTCCTTGTGGGCAACCGCCACGATAACGGCATCCATATCCTTAACCTTATCCAGGGTGTCGAATTCTATACCGTAGAGTCTCTTTGCCTCATCGGCATCTGCCTGAGGATCCACTACAACGGGCTTAATTCCGTACTCACCAAGCTCATTATATATGTCGATTACCTTGGTATTTCTTGTATCAGGGCAGTTCTCCTTGAAGGTAAAGCCCAGGATTGCAACCTTCGCATGTCTTACGGAAAGATCATTGGCAATCAGGTTCTTAACGCAGGATTCTGCGATATATTTGCCCATGTCATCATTGATGCGGCGGCCTGAGAGAATGATCTGTGAATGGTATCCCAGTTCCTCCGCCTTGTAGGTAAGGTAGTAGGGGTCAACTCCGATACAGTGTCCTCCCACAAGTCCCGGGAAGAACTTAAGGAAGTTCCACTTTGTGCCGGCTGCCTCAAGAACGCTCTTTGTATCGATGTTCATCTTGTGGAAGATCATTGAAAGTTCGTTCATGAAAGCGATATTGATATCACGCTGTGAATTCTCGATAACCTTTGCTGCTTCGGCAACCTTTATGGACTGCGCCCTGTAAACTCCAGCAAGAGCCACCAGACTGTAAACATTGGCAACCTCTTCAAGGGTCTCCTCATCCATACCGGAAACGATCTTGGTGATGGTATCAAGTCTGTGTACCTTGTCACCGGGGTTGATACGCTCAGGTGAGTAACCAACCTTGAAATCTACGCCGCACTTAAGTCCTGACTCTTTTTCCAGAATGGGAACACAGATGTCCTCTGTAACTCCGGGGTATACTGTTGACTCATATACTACAATGCTTCCCTTTGTAAGGTACTTGCCGAGAGTATGGCTTGCACCCTCAACAGGTGAAAGATCCGGTGTGTGATCGTCATTAACGGGAGTGGGAACCGCAACAACGTGGAATTTGCACTCACGAAGCTTCTCGGGATCTGCAGTGAATTCCACTGTGGTCTCCTTGATGGCTTCATCTCCCACTTCTCTTGTGGGGTCGATTCCCTTTTTATAAAGTTCAACCTTGGCTGCATTAAAGTCATAGCCAACGACTTTTATCTTCTTGGCGTAGGCTACGGCGATGGGCATTCCAACATATCCAAGACCTACAAGTGACAGCTTCTCCTCTCCGGAGAGCAGCTTTTCATATAAACTCATTTGTGTTTCCTCCACAATAATTATTTCAGTAACTGTTTTATTTCATTAACATACGTCAATATTATACTACGTCTGTCAAACTTCTGCTCAACGTGCCTTCTGGCCGCCTGTCCCATGGCTTTGCGGCTCTCTGCATCAAGTCCAGCAAATTTGTCCACGGCCCTGCATAAGGACTCCTTATCCCTTGGCTCACAGAGGAAGCCCGATACGTCTTTTTCTATTATTTCCCGGCATCCGCTGATGTTGGTGGTGATGGCAGGGCGTCCTGCAGCTGCGGCCTCCATAAGCACATTGGACATTCCTTCATGGTAAGAGGGATGAACAATGCAGTCTGCCTCCTTCATGTAGGGACGAATGTCCTTCTGGTAGGGAATTGTCTTTAGATACCCGTCTTTAACTGCCTGATTTACCTTGTCCTCAAAGCCCTCCTCCGAGTAGCCGATGGCTGTAAAAGAAACCTTGTCCTTGTATTTCTCATGGATTTTCTCTGCGGTGTAAAGAAGCTCCTCAGAGCCCTTCTCCTTCATAAGTCGCCCCACATACAAAAACCTTGTTATGTCGTCCTTATGTCCGGGATACTCCTCAAAATTATGAACCTCCAGGTTTACCCCTGAACCGTTTACCGTCACATGCTTTCTTGCTCTGATTCCGTGGCTTTCAAAAATCCCCCGGTTCTGCTCATTTTGGAAAAAGAGACATCCGCATTTTTTAAGGGCTGTCTTATACATGAAAACCACAAGCTTAAGGAGTGCTCCCCCTCTTTCAAAGGTGGACCCAAGGCCTGTTATGGTGGCCACATAAGGTATTTTTGCCATTCTACAGGCAAATCCGCCGTAGATATTGGGCTTAATGGTATAGGTAATAACCACGGAGGGTTTTTCCTCTTTTAGCAGCTTTCTATAAGCGCCAAAAAGAGCCATATCCTGAACAGGATTGACTCCCCTTCGGTTTATTTCCGTATGTACTACTCTGCAGCCTTCGTCCTCCAGCTCTTTTACCTTAAGATCATCGGGAAGGCCCGCCACAATTTCAAAGCCTTCCTGCATAAGCCCTGTAATAAGCTCATTTCTGAAATCATAAAGTCCACTGGAGGAATTGGCCAAAATCAGGGCCTTAGGCATATTATTTCTCTCCAATCTTATAGTCCGGCATTATCATGACTTCATTGTATTTCATCATGTAAATGCCCTCTCTGTAGTCCCCGATGGTCACGGGGTTCTCTTTACCCTCAAGGTTAGCAATTATCTGCCTCGGGAAATTGACGCCGCACTCGTAGGCATGAGGGTATCCGCCTCCGAAGCGGGGATTTACCTCCGAGAGGTACCAGATGTCTTTTTCCTCATCATGGAAAAGATCAATATCGATCATGCCTCTGTAGCCAACCTGTTCAACAAAGTTGATTATCTGTTCAAAAATATTGTCATCCTTTACGGAAACTGACTTATCGGTTTCTCCCGCACGCATCTTGATCTTTTTCTTAAGGAAGATGGAGGTACACTTACCGGAGATCATATCGATGTAAACATCCGCGCCGTACTCCTGCCCTCTCATGTACTCCTGGATCATGAGATCGTCGTAGTCGTGGAAAAGAGCTGTGAGCATTTCCTTGGACTCAACAGCGTTTATATTAATTGATGCGCTTCCGTGCCTTGGCTTAACAAATACAGGATAGTCAAGCTTGCCCTCGGATCTTGCAGCCTCGAAAAGTTCTATATCGAGATAACATTCAGCTGTGGGAATTCCCAGTTTTACCAGCATCTCGTACATGCTGTATTTGTCCAGACTTGTCTCGCAAAGATCATAGGAGGATACGATCGGGGTAACTCCTATCTTGACAAACTCATCGTAGTGCTTTGCAAGAAGAGATAGTTCCGGGTCGATCAGGCTGAAAACTCCCTTGACGTTCTCCTTTTTGCAGATCTTAAGTATAGAACTGATATAATCCGGATCGTCTATTCTGGGTACAACATAAGCCTTATCCGAATCATAGATAGCAGGTCCTATGGGAGAGCAGTCGGTGGAAATGACATTTCCCGCCAGTTCCTTCTTAAAATACTGAACTACCTTGTTACGTGTTCCCGCGCTTGTGATAAGAATATTTGTACTCATTTTTCATCTCCGCATTTTCTCTAAGTCATCAAAAAACAGTGGCGTTCCTCCGGTATGGATGAACAGTATATTTTTATCCGTAAGTTGGTGCTCTTTAAGGTACTTCTTCATTCCCAGGAAAGCTTTGCCTGTATAGGTGCTGTCCATAGGAATTCCATACAGGGTGAAACACTCCCTGATACATTCCTCAACTTCGATGTTTTCAAGCCCGTACCCATCTCCTATATAGTCATCAAGGAATATGATATTTTCCTGAATCATTTCTGCCGTAACAGCTTTGCCGCATTTGCTAAGGGGATGCTCCTTTATGTAGTCCAAGACGCTTTGAACTACCACGTCCCTTCCTCTTGGATTCTTTCTTGCGATGCTGATACCTATTATCTTTTTGTCATCGCCTTCCAAAAGCTGTCCACACACAAGTCCCGCCTGGGTGGTGCCTGTTCCCGAAGCAAAAAAGATATAATCGAACTTAAGGTTATTCTCATTCTCATATTCTTTTATCTCTTCGTAGCACCGGACATAACTTTCTGTGCCAATGTTCCCGTGACCTCCGCCCATGATAAAATAGGGATGATGCCCTTCTTTTCTTAGGTCTTCCAGAGTCTTATCTATGGTTTCGGATACCTTTTCTACGGGAACCGTTAGGATCTTAGCCCCAAGCATCTCCATGATTCTGCTGTTATAGGTGGCATCACTTACTTCCGCCGGGCCGATTATTATGCAGGGGAGTCCCCTTTGCGCAGCCATGTTGGCCACCACCCTGCAGTGATTGGAATGACTGCTGCCGTAGGTCACCACGTAGTCAGATTTTTCTTTATCTATTTCTTCAAAAAAAAGAAATGCTTTCCTTGCCTTGTTTCCGCCGAAGGAATAGGGGATCATGTCCTCGCGCTTTATGTATAGGGAAGTAAAGTCCCTGCTGTTTAACTTATATGTAGGTGTCATTCTTTTTCCATCTGTGCTTTTCTGTACTCATCGAAATCGGGAAGAGCATTTAGTACTACTCCCTCGTGGCTGAGCACTGTTTTGACGGTGTCAATAATAACCTTAACATCTGTAATAAATGTCAGATGCTCCACATAGTAAATGTCGTATTCGAATTTCTTTTCCCAGGAAATGGCATTTCTGCCGTGGGCCTGGGCATAACCGGTAAGTCCCGGTCTTACGCTGTGGCGAAGTCTCTCCCTCTCATTGTAGTAAGGAAGATACTTTACCAAAAGAGGCCTTGGTCCGATGAAACTCATGTCTCCCTTAAGGATGTTAAAGAACTCCGGCAGTTCGTCAAGGCTTGTGGCCCTTAGCATTTTGCCAAAGGAGGTGAGCCTCACTTCGTCGGGCTTAAGATTGCCGTTCTCGTCCCGCTCATCGGTCATGGTCCTGAATTTGTACATATTAAATACTTTTTCATCCTTGCCGGGTCTTGCCTGTTTAAAAAGTATGGGGCTGCCCAGCTTTGTCCTCACCAGAATCGCCAGGATAAGATAGAGCCAGCAAAAAAGGATCAGGATAATCAAAGAAAGTATAATGTCAAAAAGACGTTTGATAAATTTTTTATACATAAAACCTCATCAAGTGCTTATGCAAAGCATTTTTTGATAATTTCTATTATGATGTCCTGTTCCTCTTTGGTCATCTTATTGTCGCTGGGAAGGCACAGACCTCTTTCAAAAATATCAGCTCCCACATCCATGCATCCGTTTTCTGCGATATAGGCGTTGCTTCTTGCCCTGCCGTTTCCCTTTTGAGTAATAAAGGGATTCATCCTGTAAATAGGCTGCATGTGCATGGGCTTCCAGATGGGACGTCCCTCAGCGTTATATTTCATCAGGGTTTCAAAGATCTCTGTAGGACAGGTCTTTCCGGGTTCTGTCATGTAGAGGACATCCTTCTCTCCGCGAACCTGGTGGCTCATGGCCTCTTTGTCAATGAGAATGCAGGTCAACCAGAAATTGGGTTCGCTGTTCTTCTCATCATAAGGGTTTACTGTAAGGGGAAGGTCCTTGAGACCCTCCTTGTATCTTTCGTAGATTGCCTTCTTCTGGGCGATATGCTCTTCAAGGTGTGGTATCTGACCTCTTACAACGCCGGCAATAACATTACTCATGCGGTAGTTGTAGCCCATTTCCTCATGCTGGTACCACTGTGCTTCTTCCCTGGCCTGTGTGGACCACTTGCGGACCTTGTTGGCGTCATCCTTGCTGTTTGTTACAAACATTCCGCCTGAAGAACCTGTGATAATCTTATTTCCGTTAAAGGAGATCACGCTGTAATCACCAAAAAGGCCGGTCTGCCTGCCCTTATAGGTTGCTCCGAGGGACTCTGCGGCATCCTCCACAATAAGGGCTCCGTGCTTGTCACAGATAGCTCTTATCTCGTCTATCTTTCCGGGAGTTCCATAGAGATGTGCAATTACCAGAAGCTTTACCTCCGGGTATATTTCAAAGGCTTTTTCCAGTGCCTTGGGATCCATGTTCCATGTGTCGTACTCGGTATCGATAAATACTGCCTCGCCGCCCTCGTAAGCCACAGGATTTACCGTGGCATCAAAGGTCATGTCAGAGCAGAATACCTTCCTTCCCTCAAGAACGCCGTGTCCTGTCTGTGCCTGCCCGTAGAGTCTTTCTCCCGCAAGCTTTATGGCCAGATGAAGGGCTGCTGTTCCGGAAGAAAGAGCCACCGCATCCTTACAGCCTATCTTTTCACAGATAAGCTTCTCTGTTTCATTGATGTTGGCACCCACTGTGGACATCCAATTGGTATCATAGGCTTCCTGAATGTACTTAATCTCTTCCCCATGCATGGTTGGGGATGAGAGCCAGACTTTTTTCTCAAAAGGTTTTAATTCCATGATAAAGCACCTCATAAAATTGTTTACTGCGAGCCACCGTTGTTTATAGCCTCAGAGGCTTTCGCCAGGGCTTCTTTTCTGTCTCTTGTCATTACATATTGATGAACATCGGGATGGTAGGTCTCAACTATTTCTTTTACCAGATCCTTGATGTTTGGTTCCTCTTCTCTTGCGGCCACGTTGAGCCTTTCAAGCTGTGAGAAGAATCTCATCTCATCCATCTCGATGGGCTTTCCGATATGGATCATTTTGTTGGAAGTATCCTGAAGGCCTTCCTCGTCCATGAGCATTTCTTCGTAGAGCTTTTCCCCGGGACGCAGTCCTGTAAATTCAATCTTTATATCCTCGCCCACCTTGTAGCCGGAGAGCTTTATAAGGTTCTCGGCAAGGTCAAGGATTTTAACCGGCTCTCCCATATCAAGGACAAATATCTCGCCGCCCTTGGCATAGGCCCCTGCCTGAAGCACCAGTGAGACAGCTTCCGTGATTGTCATGAAATAGCGGATAATGTTGGGGTCTGTTACGGTAACAGGACCTCCTGCCGCGATCTGCTTTTTAAAAAGCGGTATTACGGAGCCGTTGGAGCCAAGCACATTGCCGAAACGAACTGCAACAAACTCTGTATCATAGTGCTTATTAAAGGTCTGAACTATCATCTCACAGATTCTCTTGCTGGCTCCCATGACATTTGTGGGATTAACAGCCTTATCCGTAGAGATCATGACAAATTTCTTTGTGCCGTTCATAGCCGCAGCCATGGCGGTCTTGAAGGTACCGAAGACATTGTTCTTGATAGCTTCCCCGGGGCTGTCCTCCATAAGAGGAACGTGCTTGTGGGCTGCTGCGTGATAAACTATGTCCGGCTTATATTCCTCAAAGATGTTGTTGATCCTCAAGGTATTTCGCACTGACGCTATGAGCACCACCAGGTCAAGCTCAGGATATCTGCTCTTTAATTCCTGCTGTATCTCATATGCATTATTTTCGTATATATCAATGATGATAAGTCTCTTTGGCTTATGTCCCGCAATCTGCCTGCAGAGCTCGGAGCCGATGGATCCTCCTCCACCGGTTACCATTACAGTTTTTCCGCTTACATAGCCGGCAATTGAGTCCAAATCTACTGCGATGGGGTCTCTTCCCAAAAGGTCTTCAACCTCCACATCGCGAAGTCTGCTGACATTGACTTCTCCGTTAACCAGCTGATACATTCCGGGAAGGGAACGAAGCTTACAGTTGGTGTTCTTACAGATATCAAGGATCTTCTTCATTTCCTGTCTGGAAACTGAAGGTATAGCTACAATTATCTCGTCTATATCATAGAGGTCCGCACACTCAACAATTTTGTCCCTTCCGCCTACGACACGGATTCCCTGGATATATTTGCCCCATTTGTCCACATCGTCATCGATGATACATTTGATGGACATGGTGGAAAAATTGCTGGTGATGATTTCCTTTACAATGGCATTTCCCGCTTCTCCGGCGCCAATTACCATTACCGCCTTGCTGTTGTTCCTGTTCTCTGCCCTGTGCTTCTGACTCCTTAGGAATCTGTAGGAGAATCTGCTGACAAAGATCATTGTTATCAGAAGGAACGTGTACAGAAAATAATAACTCTGAGGAACCGGCTGAATATCCGACTTAAAAAACTGAAGTCCGATGGCATTAACGATTCCGGAAAGCACACAGGCCATCACCAGATTCTGGAGTTCTCTTTCGCCTGCATAAGCCCAAAGGCTGTCATAAAGCTTGAACAGATAAAAAACTACCAGAGTGAGAATGATGTTCAGGGGCAGGAATCTGGTAACAGGCGTCATGAAGTGATCCGGTATATCGGCGATCTTAAACTCATACCTTATGAGGAACGCGATATAGCTGGCAGCTATGACGCTGATAATGTCATAGAAAATAAGTCCTGTCCTTCTATAAAGTTTTACAAAATTAAAGGGTTCTTTTTTTGATGCCACTATTACTCTTTTACCTCTCTGGTTACAATTCCCGCAAATGAAAACAGGAGTGCTAAAGTCATGGGATTGCAAATATGAAATACCCATTCTGTGGTTCCGGCAACGACAAAGCCCACTGCCAGAGCAAAGGTAAGCATGCAAAGGGGTTCTTTGTTCTTCTTATCCATATACTTGCGGGCACCGGCGATGATCGCCCCCAATACCACAAGGATAAACAGTGCTCCCACAATCAATCCGTTGTCGTAAGCTACCTGAATATATGTATTATGGGCATGTACCGCAATCTCTCCTCCGGGAAGCTCGGCTCCCATAACATCATGTCCGGTGAGATTTAAGTTTTTGATATAGGACCTGAAGATTGTAATACGTCCGTTGGAAATAACATCCAGGGCATTCTCCGCATCCACATAATCAGGCATGTCGCTTAAAAGCATATGATACTCCGCCAAAGTAAAGCCGCTGGAAGCCAAAAGCAGCTCCTTTTCCTGGTCTGCCCTTCCCTCCTGATAGTAAGTTTCTTCGTTGGACTCTTCTATCGGCCATCCGTAATTATCATATAGCACGTTGCCGTCTTCGTCATAGTTATATATGTCCACAGGATAGTGGTAATCTCCAAGCTCTTTGCCAAGAATCTTGGAAGAAAACAGTCCTATGAATCTCTCGACACACATAAAGTTGGTGCTGTCCCAGTCTGCTCCGCCCCTTACCTGGGAATCCGCATCGTCTATCATGTAAAAGACAGGGTCGGAAACTATGGAAGGAATAATCCTCTGCATTGTAAATGCCGCCGGAAAACAGATAAGTACCGAAGCCAGCATGGTGCAGAATATCCTCATAAACTGTCCTTTATGTCTTAAAAGTGTCAGAATGATAACGCATAAGAGACATACAATAATTGACAGGTATGCGGTTCTGGACACTGTAAAAATGGCGTAGGCCATAGCCCATCCAAACAGTACCATTTCCTTCCAGGCAGATTTAAAAAGATTTACAACTCCGCCCTTTACAGGGAACTCAACTATCTTTATCATCAGCGCAACAGCAGCGGTAGCTCCCATAATAATGAGATACTCCGCAGTCACTGTAACTGTATGGAAGATGAATCCAAATCTGCCGCTGACATAGGCAGGAAAATACCTGTGCAAAAGGCTGAATCCCAGCGACAAAATAAAGTTCACCATAAGCCCGCCGTAGAGTATCTTATACCAGTCTTTTCTTCCGTAAAAAACAGATACTCTGTAGTAAAGAACCGTGAACATTACCGCCATGGTAGCGCCCCACCAGCGGGTATTTCTGAATACTATTATCAACACAAAGAAGATCAGGAGCATTATTCCGTAAAATGTGGGTATAAATGCAAGCTTGGAATTATTCCTCTTTGTTATCCTTCTGAAGGCGTTTCTGAGAATGTTTATCAAAAGAAATCCCAGCAAAATCGCAATTATGATGCCATATTTGAGGGCAGCGTTGTGAAGGTCATACTCTTTTTCCGTATCAGCCATCACGTGGGAGCTGTAGTAAATGATTCCACCAACCACAGAGGCAATAAGCCAGATAAGGTTAATGATGTTTATGGCTTCCTTGTAGGTAAAGGTAAGGAGCATAAGGAGAAGCAGCCAGATTATCATCTTTCTCTCGGACAGTGTATGGAAAATGTCGTAGAGATCGTTCATGTAATCACAGGCATACCACAGCACCATTGCCATACATAACATTATAAGGCAGTAGATGAGTTTGTTCTTGTCAGCAAGGCTCTGCCAGAAGGAAACTCCTACCTGCTGTACAATAACCTTGTGGTTAATCGCATAAAACACTATGAAGGCACTGATAACAATGCCTATTTCATAAAAAACTATATCGGCCGGTCTCTGGTCGAAGAGTTTAAGGGGAAATACCATTATCATAAGCCCGGCAAACACGATGCCCGCTATGGGATTGGCCACGTATCGGATCATCTTTTCCACGGACTGAATCGCATTTTTTTCAGGTCTTAAGTTGTAGTAAATCCCTATTGCAAGATATATTGCCCCCGCTATAGTGGCAATTATCAGCATTATAAGAAGTGAATGTGCTTTCCCCATAGGGATTCTGTAATGATATACCGCATTTATGTGTCTTGCGGGTATCTCTGCCCCCGCATAATAAAGGCTTCCCACATATTCCGAATCATCGGGAACATTCTCAAGTCCCACGCTGTACTTGGATCTGCAGCTCTGGAGTATAAGATAGTACTCTTTTCCCACCTCTGCGTTAAGCTCGATGGGAACCTTTACAAAGCCCGGAAGATTAGCATCCTTCACATCCACATAGGCCTTGAACACTTCGTTTGTATTTTCATCAAGAATTGCCAGGTTTATATATCTGCCCAGCTCCACCTCGGATATGAATATATCTATTGAGCTGAGTCGCTTGTACTGAACGATGAATCGCTGGTTCAGGACGTTTTCATAATTCACATAGTCCGATATTTCCGTGAGCTCTCCTCCGGGAGAAAAATCCGTAACATCTGTCCAGATTCTGAAGGGCCAGACGCTCATAAGGGCTATAAGGGCAATTATCAGAACTGATATTTCAAAAGCTTTTTTTCTGTTTATTACTCGTCTCATTTAATCAAGGAATCCCCTTTTTAAGGCTAAAAAACCATCATTATATGATACCATACCTGCCAGTCTTATTCAAATTGCGTGGTGCCACGAACAGTAACGGAAATGCAAACCACAAGTATACAACATAGCGGACTAGGTATGTGGGGCCAAGGAGGACGGTGCACCAGGTTAGGGCCAAGGGCAAAAATGGCAGTACCCCTTCTATCTGACCGTATGCAATTCTATAGGCAAAAACAAACAGGTACAGGATTGCAAAAAGACCCGGCGCAAACAGAAGGGCCGGTATGGGATAGTCCTTGTGGAAGGTGCCGATGGAAAGATATCTGTATAGTTTGTCCAGCGGTGCAAAAAGGCTGTGTCTCTCCCCGGGAAGTTCCACTTCGTAGCCGAAGTATGAGCTGTCCTCATAGGTAAAGGTAAATACTGTTGTCCCTTTATATACGTTTATCCTGGCAGCCGGATACCAGTAACCGTAGGAGGTCAGAAGAGCTGCGTTTACGTAGGTCATAGGCTGCTTTTTAAGCTGTGAAAACCAAAGCTTCCAGAAATCCCCTGAGTTTTCTTCATATAAATCATTGTTGAAGCCCACCTTTACAAGATCTGACACCCTTGGTGAATATAGGTCAAGGTTTTCGGAGGGAATATAGGCTTTGATGGTCTCCAGCTCTTCCTTTGAAAAGCTGTCTTTTTCATAGGTATAGGCCCTGGTAAGCTGCATTATTGGCACGGTGAGCATTTCCTGATGATGAGTTTCTCCGTCCGTAAAGGCCTTTGATAATACGGTGGAGATCAGAAAATACAGGATCACCGGTGCTATCAGCATTACGGGAAGAATGCTCTTTATCTTTTTCCTGAAAAACAAAAGCGCAAATGGAATAAATACCAGATATGCGTAGAAGCCGTTGTGCCTGAAACATGGCATAAGCGTAGCTGTCACAACAAATGCCGCTATTTTTTTCTTATTACTCATAAAAGCTTCCGGGTCATCTGAAAGCTGTATTAAAAGCGCAGTCAAAAGAAGGAGAAGCGCCGAGAAAAGTCCGTCCTTGCTGGAGCAGAGAGTGAACATTACAATGGTAGGGAAAATTCCGTAGTAAAGAATCCAAAGGATTCTCCCTCCTTTGGTCTGTCCTCTTTTGGAAAGAAACTGTAGCACATATGTGAAAATCGCTGTGATAGCCAGCATATGCAAAAACAGATAAATAAAGATTCCCAGATTCCAGGAGGCTGTAAGCTTATGCACCAGGGCAATGGTTCCTCCCAAAAGAAGTACATGTAACAGCGGATGATGAGTGGTAAAAGTTCTTGTAATGACTTCGTTCAGCTCATCCTGAGCGTCATATACAAAAAAGCCCGGGTATTCCGCCAGGAGAACCGGGAGATTTAGAAGAATAAGAGCACACCAGGTCTTTACAAATGCTGCCGCGCCGCTTTTGGCATCATTGGTCCCTGAATATGCATTTTCAGCTCTGTTATGAAACGGGGTAAGGTCAATAAAACCAAGGAATTTCTTTCCCTGCTTGCTTGCTTCGTACCCTCTCCAGACATTTCTTGCGTCAACGGTGAGAACAGCCATGATCATCACCATAATAAGAAGAGCGTTCTTATCTCCAAGGTTGATGCTGTCATTTTTTTCCAGCTGATAGCCAAATACAAGAAAGAATCCCGATAAAACGCCAAATAAGCCTGACATGAGCCAGGCCAGAGTGTTATTGTCTTTTTTTAAAATTCCTTTGTTATTTTGCGTCTCTTTCATCCCCAACTTTCTCACGGATCACGTACTGCGGATTCTTGTTCTGAGAAATATAAACTCTTCCCACATACTCCCCAATCATGCCAAGCATGAGCATTATCATTCCTCCCATGAAGATCATGGCACTCATAAGTGCTGAAAATCCCATAGGGACATCGGGATTAACGAATTTTTTAATAATTGTATATATCCCGTAAATAAATCCGAGAATTGCAAAGACTGTCCCGGAAAGCGTGGCAATTCTGAGGGGCTTAATGCTAAAGGCTGTAAAGCCGTTAATCCAAAGAGCCATTAGCTTGGCAAAGGTGTAGCCGCTGGTTCCTACTTCGCGACTTCTGTGATTTACATCCACATTTACTATGTTTTTGGTGGAGCGAAGAACCAGACCGATTATATATGGGTACGAGCTTTCATACTTGATCATCTCATCCACAATAAATCTTTTTACGGCAAAATAGCTGGAAACATACAGATCCTTGGGCTTTCCCAGCATTACACCGGCCATCCACTCGTTCATCAAGGTTCCGAAATTGCGAAATATATTGTGTTTCTTGTGGCTGTATCTTGCATAAACAGCATCTGCGCCATCTTCCAGGGCATTAAGGAGCTTATCCACCTCATTTGCAGGAGTCTGCCCATCATCATCGAGACAAACCACATATTCACCCTTGGTACCTCCAAGCCCGGCCATAAGTGCAGCGTGCTGCCCAAAATTTTTGGCAAAATTGATTCCCGTAATTTTCTTGTCCTTATCGTTAAGTGCAAGGTCTTTGACAGTGTCCCAGGTATTATCCGGTGATCCGTCATTAACAAGAATTATCTCGTAGTCATATTTATTTAGCTTTTGCATAGTTTCTTTTATCTCATCCACTACAGATTTAAGGGTTTTCTCCGATCTGTAGCAGGGGATAACGAAACTTATAAACTTTTTTTCCATCAGATTCTATCCTTTTTACAAACTTCTTTTCATCAATATCATATCACTTTTTTGACCATCGCTACACTCCACCGCAGGTAAATCCTCATATTTTACAAATCCAGCGTGCTCATAGCTCTTAATGGCAGGCAGATTTTTGGTAAATACCCGTAGAAACAGGTTTTGGATACTGAGATTTTCCCGGGCATACTCAATGGCCAGATCCGCTGTCTCAGAGCCGTAGCCTTTTCCCACGGCATCATCCTCTCCGATAAAAATGCCGTACTCAGCCTCAGTTTTATCCTCATTGGAAAACCTGAGATAAACACTGCCTACCGGCCTGTAGTCTCTTTCCTTTTCACATATGATCATCTGAACCACTTCACCGGTCTCTACTTTTGTCTTAAGCCAGTTCTCATGGATCTCTCTGGTAAAAAACTCTCTGTAGACAAAATTGTCCCTGATCCTTTGGTTATTTCTCCACTTGATTATGAGGTCAGTATCGTCATAGGTGATCATTCTAAGAGCAACGTGCTCACCCCTGATTACATAAATATCGTTTGTCATTTTATATCACCCGATTCTTTCCACTTTGTAAACAGAAAAAATATCAGCTATTATTTCAATCTGTTCAATGGACACATCTACGCCCTTTTCAGCATAATAGTCCACCAGCCATGTTGTATCTTCGGTCTTATTCTGGACAAAAAATACTCTGTCCTCAAGAAGTGCTTCCTCCATAGAGGCAAGACCTGCACTTGCCATCTTCTTTTCCACCAGGGGACTCTTTGAAGCCCAGCCTCCCATGAGATCGTGATTGGCAAAATCATTGTTGACATTTTCAAACATCTTCTCGGAAAATGTGGCAACACCATCTCCCTTTACAGCGGCATAGGACACGCTGGTGTATACATCCACAAGATAATAGGAATTGGGGTTTTCTGCAAAGTAATCATATAGAGCGGAATAGTTTGCCCTCATCTCATCTCTTCGAGCCATCTCCCCGGATACTATTCCAAGCTGCGTTGGAATCACCATTATCCCTATAACAGAAGTTAAAATCATGGATGTGATTGCGTATCGTTTGTTATCCATAAATTTCAGAATAATAAAGCCCAGAAAGATCATTATCTCGCACAGATATAGGGGATGGGTTATTCTTATGGGATCCCTGCCCCTGTAGATAATATAGATCCAAAGGGTTGAACGGCAGGCAAACAAAGTTAAAAGAAGCAGTATTTTTATTCTGTCGCCCATGATCACCAGGGCAAAGGCTCCCAGATACAGGATGATCACTCCTATATTCCAAGGGAAATCACTCATGGGATATTCATAGGAGACAGGCATGGAAAAGTACCGTAGCCGGTACAGATATAGAGAAAGGGAGTTCTTAAGCCTTTCCGAAACAGGAGTATCCTCAGTCCTTATGCTCTTAGCATATTCAGCGATTTTCCCAAGGATATCCGCATTTATCTCTTCATCCAAACCGAAATTGTAGTTTATCAAAAGCTGCTGCTCGCTCTTTGAAAGCCCTATACTGTCATAAAAATCCTTATTTTCCTCATAATCCGGGATATACTGGAAATCATACAGCTCGGTCCTGTTGTCAAAAACTCTGTAAAACTCTTTCCATTCTTTTGATGAATAGGCAAGCTTATTGGTCATATGGCAGATAAGAAGCCCCGCAAAGATAATTATACATAACAAAAGATATTTTTTAAAATTGCTTTTCTTTTCACTTACGGAAAGGTCTTTATCCCTACAAAGGTACCATTTAATCAAAACTGCCACAAGAACCATTGGCAAGGTCAGAAGCATCATCTCAGACCTTATGAGGAAGGCCACAAGAAGCATTGCTACAGCCAGGATATTTTCAATCCTTGTTTTCTTATCTGAGATTACAATCAGAAAGGCTGCTGTGGAGGAAAGCAATCCACATACGACAGTATACTGAATAAATATCAGATGTGGCGAATAAAATCCCACAAATATCAGCACTTCCGACAGTAGTGTAGCTATCAGAAGCGCTTTTTCATCCTTAAGGCGCTTTAGGGTAAAGAAAAGTATCAGAAAAATACACAGGAAGGTGCAGCCCCATAAAAAAATGCCATACCAGTCAAAGGCACCACTTATTCTGTAAAAACAGGAAATGAATGCACTGATCGGGTACAGCATCTGTATATTTCTTCCCTCAGGTGCACCTGTAAATGCACCTGAAAGAATATCCTTCATCAAAACATCGTCATTAAGGTCAAAGTAAAAATCGCCTGCAATTGCCGCCACCAGAGCAATAACGGCTGTGATAGCAAATGCTGATATTAAATTGAGGTGTTTTTTTACCTTTGACATTTAAGACTCCAGTTTATGTGAATTTATAGTATTCCTTAACTCTCATTACAACCTCGTCGAGATCCTCATTTGTCAGCTTGTAGTACATGGGAAGGCGAAGGAGCCTCTCGCTCTCTTTGGTGGTGTAGCGGTCTTCTCCGAAGAACTCGCCGTAAATAAGTCCTGCCTTGGATGAATGAAGGGGCACATAGTGAGAAGCAGGAAGTATATCATTACTCTCAAGATATTTGATAAGTCCCCGTCTCTCCTCAAAGTCCTTACACTTAATGTAGAACATATGAGCATTGTGAACGCAATAGTCAGGCACAAAAGGAAGTTCAATAAGTCCTTTCTCAGCCATTGGCTTAAGTGCCTCATAATATCTGTTCCAATGATCCATTCTGGCGTCATTGATCTCGTCGGCCAGTTCCAGCTGTGCGAAAAGATAAGCGGCATTCATGTCGCTGGGAAGATAAGAAGATCCCGGCTCTATCCAGCTGTACTTATCAACCTTGCCCAATTTGTACAGGGTGCGGTTGGTACCTTTTTCTCTGATGATAATGGCATCATCAACAAACGTCTCGTCCCTGAGAAGAAGCGCACCGCCCTCGCCCATACTGTAATTCTTGGTCTCATGGAAGCTGTAATTGCCGAAATCACCGATAGCTCCCAGAGCTTTTCCTTTATAGGAAGCCATAACTCCCTGAGCCGCATCCTCGATTACAAACAGGTTATGTCTTTTGGCGATATCCATTATGGTATCCATTTCACAGCCGACTCCTGCGTAGTGTACAGGAACAATAGCTTTTGTCTTTGGAGTAACAGCCTTCTCAATGAGATTTTCATCGATGTTCATGGTATCCGGTCTTATGTCGACAAAAACAACCTTGGCTCCGCGAAGGACAAAAGCATTGGCAGTTGATACAAAGGTGTAGGAGGGCATAATTACCTCATCTCCCTCTTTTATCCCTGCCAGAATTGCAGACATCTCGGTTGCATGGGTGCAGGAGGTTGTAAGAAGCGCCTTGCTCACTCCGGTCTTTTTCTCAATCCACTCGTTGGCCTTAGCGGTATATGGACCGTCACCGCAGATTTTCTGATTTTCAACGCATTCCTTGATATATCCGAACTCTTTACCTGTAAACGGCGGTACATTGAAATTTATTCGCATAAGTTATCTCCTTTAGTCCTTTTTTTCAAGGAAAATCTTTCTTGTGATAAAGTTGTAAACCATTACAACACCGGTTGCCGCGAATTTGAAGAACAGGTTTCTTGCAAAACTCTCGCTCATCCAGCTCTGAAGCCATGGCCAGTTCATGTAGATCACATGGATTCCCACGAAAAGGCAAAGCTCGTTTACGCCAAGTCCTATGATTGAAAGAATCAGGAAAATAGTGAATTCCTTCTTTCGGCTCATATCCTCCCTGCGCTCAAACACGAATCTGAAGCTCAGTATGTAGTTGGCTAACACGCTGACGCTAAAGCCCAGGAATCCGGAAATAAGCTCATAATATCTGAAAGACTCCGCAATTCCCGTCTTTACCATTATGGTATTTGCAATCAGGTAAATAAAATAATCAATAAAGAAGCAAATAACGCCCACAATGCCAAACTTGGCTATCTGAGCCAGCAATTTTTTCATAAATAATATCCTTCCTTTATCTATCTGGCGTAGACTATAAATCTGTCGCTTTCAAAGACTTTATTATAGCCGTGATTTGCCATATAGTCCAATAAAATATCATACTTCTCTTCGATACCGGCATATTCCCGCATTTCAGTGCCGACAATTACAGTGGGGCACTCGTCCAGTGTAGCCAATTCTGCCATTTGCTCTTTAAAGCTATCCAGGGAATAGCTTGGAAGATCAGGCCAGACTGTATTAATAGCCGGCTCTAAATCAAAAATATATGAAAGTCCGGGAACACTGCTGAAAAGAAGTGCTTTTTTGTCCAAAAGATCATTGTCCTTTAATACATCCAAAAGTCCTGTAAGTGACTCAGCGTTGTATTCGCTTGTCACCATATGTCGTACCTTTTCTATGCTTTCCGCCCTTGAATCTCTTGCAGTTCCGTCAGTCCCGTCCAAAAATGAAAAGCACAGGTGAAATACAAAGCTCTGAACCAGCAAAGTTATGATCACAGCTGTCACTGTGCTCTGCCAGGGGAAATTGATCTCTCTCTCCCCAAGTCTTTGCATCATTCTTCTCATCATCCACAGCGTTATGGGTGCCACAATAAAAAGATTATTGAGGACCGGATAGGTCTGATTATTACTCCCAAGGGGCGTTATCAGAATGATCATGACCACGGCAAAAGCAAGAGTCTGCTCTTCCTTACTTCCGTTCAAAAAGCCTGTGCTGCCTATAATATTAAGAATCAGGGCTATGATAACAAACATCATAGCTATCCTGAAAATACTGTCATAATAATTGTAGTTCCTGGTGATGACACCCTTTGAAAAATAGTAGCGTATTAAAACCAGCAGTCCTGCGGAAAAAATCAGCTTTTTGGCCAGGACAAGTTCTTTTTCCCTTAGAGCAAACATAACCATTCCCGCTATAACACATGGAATAATAAAAATCATCTGCGCTGCCGTTGAAGCATAGGCCTCCAGAATAAGTGAAAGCATCCCGTCTGTTTTGTAATCGGAAGCCCCCGAAGTCATCCCGAAAAGGCTTATAATCCCTCCGATATAGGAATCCATTCCGTACAGGAGGCTTATAAAAATAAAGGGAATTCCAAAGCCTGCCAGATAACCCCCAATGCATATGAAGGTCTTTTTCATGGTCTCCGCAAAGGGCGCACGGGTTATAGCGGCAAAAAACCACAGAACCAGTATCATGGCCGCTTCCACAATGTTGGGAAATCTGGTCATAACATTAAGTCCCAGCATAACTCCCGCAACAAAAAAGTATATTCCCTTCTGATCCCACAGGAATATCCCTTTCAAAAGAAAGACTGTTCCCAAGGTAAAGAGTAAATAGGTAATGTAATTGTACATTATTACACGGGGACACCAGCACAGACTCTCAGAAATAAAAAGCCCTATAAAGATCATCCATCCGGGCATATAAGCCTGTAAAAAGTAATATGCAATTAAGGCGATTGCACAGATGATCAATGTGGAATAGATGCCCATTCCCAACATCGTCCCCGCTCCCGGAAGACTCATCAGGAAATGCCCCGTTATATTACTCAGGAAAGTCGAGAAAAACCACATGGGATCCATGTGATCCATAAACTCATAGTTAGCAAGGCTATAGGTGGTGTCGGTTATATCCAGCCCCTGATTTATACCGATAAAGGGATACAGGAACAGAATCACCGGAAAACCATACTTTTCCAGCGGCATCTGGTATTTTCTGAAATTATAAAAAAAGCTTCTTATGTTTCCGGTCATAATTCCTCATCCAGCTGCCTGATTTTCTTAAACAGCTTAGTATTTTCCAAAACCCTTCCCACATATTCAAAAATCATTTTCCTGATCCAGTCTACAAAAATTCCCGCAGCAAAAACGAGAATAATAGATCTGAGCAAATGCCAGCCATAGCCCGGAACACTGTCCACAGGCACATCTCCGAAGAGATGCTCCATCCAGTATACCCAGCGGTCCTTTATCTCAAGATGCATGTGAAGAAGATATACCCCAAAGGTCAGGGGAGCTATAAATCTGATGACATCCGCAAATTTTCCCTCTCTCATCCTGTAAAATCTGAAGAAGGAAAAAAGTCCCAATGAACCTGTCAGGGTAAAGAAAAAGTTCAGGTGAATGGGCACCTCTGCATAATAATTCAGGCCGCCATAGTTAAGATTGTAGTAATGAAGCAGTATGCTCATGGCAGATATCATGATGCAGGAAAAAACAAATACTGCGAGGCTTCTTTTTGCATTATAAAAGAGAACCACGTCATATTTTCTTACATAGGCAGCTATAAGGTAAAGACAGATAAACCAGCCGTAATCATATCCGTAGTGATCGGTCACAAACATAACCGGCACGAAGCTCTTAATGAAGCAGAACCAGATCAAAAGCCCTATGATAACTATTTTCAGCTGCTTCCTTGTAAGATTTGCCACTCCGGCGTTGAGAACCGGTGCCATTACATACATGATCACGTAGGCAGTCACAAACCAGTAGTGTTCCGAAGATATGGGGAAAAGGTACTGGGTGATCTTGTATACGGAATCATTGGTATGAACCGCATAGGTTCCCACAAGCATCATGGCAAGGGAAATCAGTATCGTATAAAAATAAACCTGACAGATCAGCTGAAGCACTCTGCTAAGGCGTATCCTGGACTGGGAAAGGAAGTATCCGCTGAGAAAAACATATACATTTAAGCCGGTGATACTAAAGCCCTCCAGTATTGTGGCAAAAATCTGAACTCCCGTGGCCGGAACTCCCAGACTAAGAAGAGTATCGGCATGGGAATTATAATGGAGAACCAGAATCATCAGCATTGCGATCACTCGCAGAAGCTCAAAATTTGCATTTCTCTTCATCTGTCTACAACAGCCTTTCCGTCCTTTATACTGTACACCATATCGCATTTTTCTATGGTCTGAAGTCTGTGGGCGATTATAATAAGAGTTTTTCTGCCATGGAGTCTGTTAATGGAGTCCATGATGGCAGCCTCTGTCTCGTTGTCCAGAGCTGAGGTTGCTTCATCCAGAACCAAAACCTCGGGATCCTCAAAAAGAGCTCTGGCAATACCTATTCTCTGCCTCTGACCTCCGGAAAGACGAATTCCTCTCTCTCCGATCTTTGTATCAAGGCCTTCCGGAAGCTTTCTTACAAACTCATCAAGAGAAGCCTCTTTGAGTGCCTGCCAGACTTTGTTATCGTCAATGTCCTCATCGGGATAACCAAATGCCACATTCTTGCGGATAGTGGAATCCACCATAAAAATAGTCTGGGGAATGTAGCCCACGTTTTTAAGCCAGCCCCGGTAGTTTTCCATTACATCTGCGCCATCAGCATAGATTTTGCCGCTCTCAGGCTTAAGAAGTCCAAGAAGCACATCTACTATGGTAGTCTTTCCGGCTCCTGAGGTTCCCACTATTCCCACTGATTTACCCACAGGAATCTTCATTCCGGCGTGATCGAGAATCAGAGAGTCTGTATTTGGATATCTGTAGCAGATATCAACCATCTCAATCTCCTTGGTTACAGGGAGCTTTTCCACCTCGGTCTTTTTCCTGTAATCGGCACTGTCGTAAGATACTGAGCTGTCATGAATTTCTTCCTGGAGATTGTCGCTTACATTCATCAGGAAGGGCTCAAAATAAGCTATTGAAGTCAGATAGTTGTTTATACGGTTGGCACTGGGAAGAAGTCTGGCCGCTGCAGCCGCCAGGACTGTAAGCTGCGGCAAAAGCTGAGTCAGGCTGGTTCCGCTTATCATAACAACCAGCATATATCCCACCATTCCAGCAATGGCAATGGTCTCGATCAAAAGTCTCGGAGTGGAATTATAGAGATTGTACTTCTGAACCGCATATACATAGCCGGCACCGCAGTCAGCATAGCCGTTAATGAAGTAGTTCTCCTTGTTGGCAATCTTGATTTCCTTTATTCCGGTAACAGATTCATTTATCCATTTGTACAGACCGCTGTAGTAATCCTGGTTGTCCTGTCCTGCTTTTACCATAACCGGCTTGATGACAAACTTTATCACCAGCAAAACAATCACCAGCAAAGTAGCTATGGTAATGGTCATCCTGGCATCCTGACTGAGCAGTATGCCCACCAGGCAGATAAACACGATAATCTCGCTGGTAAGCTGAAGGCAGCTAAGTATAAGACCGTACATATTATTTACATCCGAAGTAATACTTCTCTGGATAACGGCCGTATCAGCGTTCAGATAGTATTCGTAAGGTCTTTGCATAAAATTAATCATCATGCGTCTTGATGTGGCAAACTGATTCGTGTATACAAACTTAAGCTGAACCACATTCATAAAATACAGGAAGAGATTTTTAACCACAAACACAAGGATTAGGCATACCATTATAATCTCAGCCAGCTGAGTGGTGCTGGATAGATTAAGTCCGTTATAAATTGCGGAGAGAATCTTACTTTCCTCTACTTGCGCGGGATCCACCACAATCTGCATAACAGGTGCTATCATTGCAATTCCCAAAGACTCAAGAATTCCGCCTATTAACATCAAAAAAACAATACCAACCATCTGCTGCTTTTGCTTCTTATCCAGCAGAATAGTCAGCTTATTCAAAATCTTTCGCATATACAACAAAACCTTTCATGTATTATATTATCATCCGCCAATCATTTTCATAATGGCATCAGCTATACGTTCAGCACCTTTGCCGTCAACGGCTTCTCTTTCCCTCTGACTCATTCTGCCCCTGAAGCCCTGATTGTCAATGGCCGCAGTTCCCCAGGTTATTATCTTTTGCACGAGCCTGTGATCTTTTCTGGCATCCCCCGCGTACTTCGCAGCACCTGCCTTGTCAAAGCCCTTTGCAAACTCCAGCTGGCTGTCCGCAATGCTGTAAACAACTGTGGGAACCCCAACTGCGCATAATTCGTAAAGAGTATTACCCCCGGCCGAAACGGCAAAATCACATTTCTGCATTATTTCAGCCATATTTTCAACGCCCTCATAAACATTTATGGAATCATGTTTTTGGGCAAGAGAGTATATCTCATTTTTGTATTCCTCGTCAAATAAAGCCCCAATGATAACTTCACAGCTAATACCCGTAAAATCCAGTATCCCTCTGTAGGGGCTGTCTGCCTCGTAAATTTCGCCCAGGATATTCAGAATTATATGGAACGGGTCGGTTCCTCCGGATGAAAGAAAGACTTTGGATGCCTTTTCCTTTACACAATACTCGCTGTCACGAAATTCCTTTCTGAGTGGCGCATATTTTCCCCCAAAAAGCGCCACTTTTGCCTGGCAATTCTCGGAAGCTGCCATCAGATCATAATTTATTATAAGATCCAGAGGACAGTCCATCTTGTTAAAATCATCGATATAACCTATCTTTACGTCCTCAGAATAGCCCTTGGCGCACTCTGTCAGTGCCCTTATATAATCGCTTGTGACAAAAAGAGAATCCACCAGTAAAAAATCCGGGACTTCCTCCTCAAACAGCCCTGAAAGAACGGGAAGTTCTCCCATGGGATCAGAAAAAACCGTCCCCAGCACATGGCTTGAAAACGAGAGCTTTTCTTCTTCCAGGAGGATTTTGAAGACGCTTAAGCTTTCTTCATCAGAGAGGATAAATTTTACATCCGCTCCACGCCCTGTAAGCTCCTCGGCAATCGTCATGCACCTTCTTATATGTCCGGTTGCTATTATTCCGTTTCCGTTTGTCTTAATCCAGATTTTCTTATTCATTGGACTCCTTTTTCGGGTTATTCGTGAATAAGGTTATATTTCAGTTCTGCAAGTTTCCAATCGACTTCGTTATCTATATCCTGAACCTCCAGCTCTGACAGCTCGAGAGGAATAATATCTCCCAAAAGAAGAGATTTTGTCTTTAAAAAGCTCTTTGTCCTTGTAACATAGAACTGTCCTGCATCGTGATAATGGGGAACCAGGTCCTGTGAACGCTTACTTAAGTTCTCAGGCTGTCTGAACACCAGCCTTCCGTCATGAATTTCCATTGCCCTCTGGGGAGGATAGGAAAAACGCACTACCGGTATAAGTCCGTCAGCCTCGGAAGCAGCCAAAGTATCAACCGCATTTTTCAGCTTTTCCGAAGTAATAAAGGGAGCTGTGGGATAGATGCAGGCCAGAATGTCGAATTCTTTTCCCCGCTTTTTGTATTCCTCAATAACTTCTTCAATTACATCAGCCGTCGTGGCAAAATCATTGGAAGTGGCTTCACTTCTCAAAAAGGGAACGCTTGCGCCGTAATTTCTTGCTATCTGCGCTATCTCCTCATCATCTGTAGAGACCATTACCTCGTCAAAAACACCTGAACCCAGCGCAGCTTCTATAGAATATGCGATTATGGGCTTTTTGTTAAATTCCTTAATATTCTTCCTGGGGATACGCTTACTTCCTCCCCTGGCAGTGATCATTGCCAATGCTTTCATCATTTTTTCTCCAATTTTTTCCTGAAACCTCGATATCCCCAAAGTAGTCTGTAATACAGATAAAAGAATAATACAGACTTGCAGGCCATTCCTATGAGTTTTTTCTCCTCCGCAGGCACTCTGTCCCTGTAATACTCATTGGATGCAAAGTCCGGGAAGGTACTCTTCATTTCTGCCGTGAGCCTCTTTACAAAGGATATCTTCGCGGGCTTTACGCAGGGCATGTAGGTAAACAAGGTATTAACGTAAAAGAGCTGAGTAAACATATATTCAAGCTCCGGCCTGAACTCATACAAAAATCCCAGGCGCTTAGCCTCACTTAGCATTACTCTTCCGGCTTCCATTCGGTCCTCACATTTTCTCTCAGAGAAGGAATGCACGGTAGAAGTATCATGCTGATAATAATAATACCACGGCTTGGAAATATACTCATAATGCCCGGCGGTCAAAAGGTAAGAATTGCTCATGGCATTGTCTTCGTAAAAGATGTTTTCCGGAAAAAACAGTTCTTTCTCCAGGATAGTCTTTCTCTTAAATATCTTGACGACCAGTCTTCCCCCATCCAGGATCAGTGCCTTCTTTTTATCGTGGTCCAATCTGCCACACACTTCAGGGCTGCCGTTTTTCTCAACCACGTCCCCAACCTCATAGGTGTGCCTGTCAACCAGAGTAAGATCGCATCCCACCATATCGGCGCCGGTCTCTTCGGCCTTTTTCAGCATCTGTAAATACATATCAGGTGCTATCCAATCATCGGCATCTATAAATCCTATCCAGTCTCCGGTGGCAGCGCGTATTCCCATATTCTTGGCTCCACCCTGGTGCTTATTAACATCACTGTGTATGACTTTGACTTTGCCCGGATACTTATCCCCATAGGATCTGAGGATCTTAAGGGAATCATCCGTGGAGCAGTCATCGACAGTTATTATCTCATAATCGTCAAGCTCCTGGGACAGAATCGAATCCAGACAGAACGAAAGCTTATTGTCCGTTGCCATATTGTAAACAGGCACTATTATACTCAATTTCATTTTGCAGCCACCAGTACCTCTGCTATCCGCAGCGCACCCTTTCCGTCGGTAATATTCTTAAGTTCTCCCGACATGGTATCGAGAGCTGTTTTATCTGTTCCAAGGATTTTTATTTCATCACAGATGTTTTTTATAACCGTCTTTTTTTTATTTATGACATCTATGTCACCATCTGTCTCTCGTGGGGATACATCTCCCACAAAGATCATCCCGCCTGTTTTCCCCCAGAAATCCACATTGAATTTCTGGTTGTCGGCAACCTGGTAAAAAACTGTAGGCAGTCCCAGTGCTGCACATTCCGTGAGCATTGTCCCAGCTGCGACCACAGCCATAGCACACCTCTTCATGAGATCCGCCATATTTTTCACAGACCGGTGTGCCGTCATTCCATGCATGGAGCCTATGGCCTTCTCAACTTCCTCGGCGTCTTTCACATAATCCCCGATGACAACATGGTAGCTTGTTTTGCCCTCGGTGGCGATCTTTTCAAGTTCTCCGGCAAGGGGAAGGAGCATATCGCAGGTATCTGCGCCCCCTGTGGCGACAAGAATTTCAAATTTCTCCTCTTTTTTTCTCACAACAGGGGCACAATCTGTATAGAACTGTTCCCGAAGCGGAGCATATTTTAGACCCAAAAGGAGCTTTGTCTTCTCTCCCAAATGTCCCTTCATTGTGTCATATGCCTTGGAATATCCCATATTTATAGAATAACCACTGTAATTTATGACCACATCAAGGGGATATGCCATATCCAGCAGATCATCCATATATGCTACAACGCATGTTTTCTTAAGTTCATCAAAATAATTATAGGTAACCCTGTAGGAATCAACAAGAATAACCTCTATATTTCTACGCTTCAATTCCCCGGTCAAGACAGGCAGCTCTGCCTCCATGTCCGAAAAATCCGTCCCCAGAACCACGCACTGAACTCTGTCGTCCTTAAGGTTACCCTCAAGGAGCCTTTGGGACTGGCTGTCAGCAACAAAAAATGTAACAGCTTCTTCCTTTTCCAGAATGGCCTTTGCTATCGTAATGCAGCGCATCAGATGGCCTGCCCCCACTATGCTATTGGCATCAGCACGGATTCCTATCATAATAATTGTTATTCAATAAGCTCCCAGCTAAGGGGAGTCCCTTTCTCTATATCCTTTACAGCTTTCATTCCCAGCACTTCTTCATAATATCTGGTGTGCATTCCGTTGCCGGGTCTTATGGATCTGACATTTTCAGTAGTGATCTCTTCTCCGGCTTTTATATCCTTTACCACAAACAGTGATCTGCTGAGTCTTCGTTCTGAGGCCTGCTTGTCGGACAGCTCATACTCATATTTTCCAAGGGCCTTCTCCATGATTCTAACATTCTTTACCATTTCGGCAAACTCGGCCGGCTCCATGGAAAATGCATCATCCACACCTCCTGCGGATCTGTTGAGAGTAAGATGCTTTTCTATCATTCCGCCGCCGAGAGCAACGCTTCCGGTAGCTACGACACTTCCAAGGGTATGATCGGAAAGGCCCACCACACAGCCGTATCTGTCTGAAAGACACTGCATCATCCGAAGGTTCACCATCTCGTAGGGTGTGGGATAAGCACTGACACACTTAAGAAGTATCACATCCTCATTTCCCTCTTCCTTGCAGGTATCAAGCGCAAGCTTTATGTCCTCCTCGTAGGCAATACCGGTAGCAAAAATTATGGGCTTATGAAGCCTTGCTATTTTCCTGATAAGAGGAATATCGTTTATCTCAAAGCTGGCTATCTTGTAAGCCGGAACATTAAGATTCTCCAGATAATCCACCGCAGTGGGGTCAAAGGGAGATGAAAAGCACTCAAGTCCCAGCTTATTTGCTTCCTTCATGAGCCCCTCATGCCACTCCCAGGGAGTATAGGCTTCCTTGTACAGGTCATGAAGTGTTCTTCCCTCCCAAAGGCTTCCCTCCGAAGTCATAAACCAAGGCTTATCACAATCGATTGTTATTGTATCAGCAGTGTATGTCTGTAATTTGACAGCATCTGCACCGGCCTTTGCTGCAGCATGGATAATCTCCACTGCCCTGTCGTAATCACCGTTGTGGTTGCCGGAAAGCTCTGCGACTATCATCACAGGGTGTCCTTCACCCACATGCCTGTTTCCTATTCTGATATCCTTATTGAACATTTCCAATTGCCTCTTTCTATTTTCTTATTCCCAGGTCATACGGTCTTAACAAAGAAGACTGTATCCTCCGCCTCAAGCATTGTATAACAGTTGTTACCAAAGCACTTAACGGAAGGCTGATTGCTTTTCCTGACGATTCCTGTAAGGACCTTAACTCTTTGAGGAAGCTCTTTTTCCAAAAGCTTCAGAATCTCCCTGCCGTATCCCTGTCCTCTTTCCTCAGGGGCAATCATATAGCTGATTTCTCCGATATCCCCGAACATATCCAACCGGATACTTCCCACTGCCCTGCCGGCATCCTCTGCAATAAGCATAAGGCAGTTCTCATCTCCAAGCTTTTTTTCAAACCATTTGATATGATCTTCCCATTTTATTATTTCCGTGGAAAAAGAATTGGCTCTGGTACTGTCATCATTTCGCCATTTAAGTATTATGTCGGCATCTGCGTTATTAGCTCTCCGAAGTATCATTTTGGGCTCCTTAATCCAAAAGTTCCGTCTTCCTGTGAATCTTGGGATCCTCGTATTTATCAAGAAAATCCAGCCCCAGATACACCATCTCTTTGGCAAAGTAGACATTGTCCATCTGGGTTATGACCGATACAACCTTATCTACGCTAAAGCCGTTGATATCTCCCAGAACCTCCATGGGAAATCTGTCCTTGATGACAACCGTATCGGGGAATTCCTTCTCGTAATCCAAAAGATCCCTGGGATGGGGCTTTATTATAACTCTGTTTGCGTCCTTGTATTCATCAATTATATCCGCAAACAGTTTTCTTCTTACATCAAGCTCGCATAAGGGCTCGGTCAGAATCATAACATTTGGTTTGTTTTCATCTCCGGGCGCTTTTTCCAGGAGCTGCTTTATAAGTCTTTCCGGATTTTCCAAAAAGATTTTTACCAGAATATCATGGTCCTTAGGCGTAAGCTTTTTACATAGCTCCTCCCTGGGGACCTCTATGGTATTCTTGGGCGGCTTATGATTTACACTGATATCATTGACCTCATAGTCAATGCAATACCGGCTGTAGCCGCTTTCAATAAAAATAAGCCCCATTTTGGCCATGGCGCATTTAAGTGGGAACGCTCCCTTGTTGGCAAGTCTTGCCTGATCGTCAAGCTTGCCGGAATTAAGCCCGTCCTCTATGGCATGGTAGTGTATCTTTTTGTAATTGAGATAATAACCGATTGGGTCTGAATCGCAGAAAACATACACATCTTTGTACTTGGACATATCGGTGGGAATGAACGGTTCCTGGAGTTTTCCCAAAAGCTTAGTGTATTTAATGCGCTGCAAGAGGTTAAGTACAATGTTGCCCCTATCCTTGTGGTATTTCATGACTTCTTGTGATGTAACATCCTCTTTTTCATCGAACATGAAGACATTATCAAAGACCTTTGAATTCTCAAGCCTTTCTTTGAGAGTTTCAAAGTTATTGGACATGGTACTCAGGGCTATATCAGCATGCCCGGAGCTTTGTTGTCTTCCCACAAGTTCCTTGGTAACTGCGATATAAACATGGTAATATGTGTGGCATATGTAGATTCTGTCTTTTGTTTTTTCACTATTCATGCCCTTTATTATATAATCAATCATTTAGATTGTCATTACTTGCCTTACCTTATTATAAGTAATATAATAAATCGACTTAAAAAAAGACGTAAAGAGGAGATTATTTCTATGAAAATGCGATATTGCAAGCGTTGTCTTCAGCCGGACACCAGACCGGGAGTTGTTTTTGACGATGAACAGATATGCTTTGCCTGCAGATACGAGGAGTCCAAGGCAACTATTGACTGGGCACAACGACATGCAGAATTGAAAGCCTTTGCCGAAGAAGCTAAAGAAGAAGCCAAAAAACGTGGCAACACCTATGACTGTATCATCGGCGTTTCAGGCGGTAAGGATTCCACCTTCCAGGCTGTTTATGCCAAGGAAAGACTCGGTCTTAATCCTCTGCTCATAAATTGTATGCCCGATGAGATCACTGAGATTGGCCGTAAAAACATCGAGAATCTCAACAATCTGGGCTTTGATATTATTTCTATCCGTCCAAATCCCATAGTTGCCAAGAAGCTTGCAAGAAAATCTTTCTTTGAAAGAGGCAATATAATCGCAGCTTCCGAGTACTGTCTGTGGGCTTCATCCTACATCATGGCAGTAAAATTCAACATTCCTCTTATCATCCAGGGTGAAAACGCAGCTCTTACCCTTGGTGCAGCCAAGAATCAGGAGCCTACGGGAAATGCATTTTCAGTAATGCAGCTGGAGACCATTAGAGGCGCCAGTGTAGACAGCTTTGTTGACCTTTCCAACAATATCACGGAAAAAGATCTGTTCTTATACAAGATTCCTACTGTTGAAGAAATGCAGGAAAAAGGAATCAAGGCTATTTTCCTTCAGTATTACACAAGAAAATGGTCTCAGGTAACCAACGCTGACTTCGCAGTAGCAAGAGGCCTCACCGGCAGAACCGATGATCTCCATGCCCTTGGCCGTTACAGAAGATATACTGCCCTTGACTGCGACCTCCAGATTCCCAATCAGATGATCAAATACCTTAAGTTCGGTTTTGGTTATGCAACAGACGAAATCTGCTACGACATAAGAGAAGGCCGTTTTACCCGTGAAGACGGCAAGTGGTATGTAAAGGAGTACGATGGACTGTGCGGTGAACAGTACATCGAGAAAGCCTGCAAATATCTCTCCATTACCAAGGAAGAATTCTGGGAGGTTGTTGACAGATTTGTAAACCGCGACCTCTTTGAAAAGATCGACGGTAAATGGGTTCCCAAATTCACTGTAGGCGAGGACTTCGAATCATAAATTCCTGAACAAAACTCAATAATCTATGGATGGAGAAACGATTGTGAAAAACTTTACCGAAAGCGTTAAAAAGTTTTGGTATTTGTATTTAACAGGAGCACTGCTGATTCTACAATTAGCAGTGTTCCTTATATTTCGCGGAGAAAGCTATCCCCAGGTCCACGATAATCTGGATCTTTTCATGGCTCACTATGAGATGCTGAAAAAATGGAACCTTTGGTTTGCCCATGGGGTGGATGCTCCGATCCTGCACGGAATATCAAGAGATCTGTTCGGATCTGAATTCAATCTGTACAATCTGTTTTATATTGTACTTCCCGGATTCTGGGCTTATTTCACCGGATATTTTGCAAAAATAGCAATTGGTATTATATCCTTTATCCTACTGGCTAAGGATGTCTACAAAGAAAAGTATGAATCCCACAAAGCACTTATCATTGTAATCGCAGTTGCCTACGGAATGATTCCTGTATTTCCCACCTATGGAATTGCCTTTACATCAGTTCCTCTAATCATTCTTCTCTTAAGAAAACTGTATTATGCGGACTCCTTCAAAAAGCGCCTTCCACTTTATATAGGCGTTTTCTTCTATCCGCTGCTTTCTTACTTTTCATATCACGGATTCTTTATTCTGTGCTACATGGTTGTAGCTGTGATAATCCTTTGGATCAGAGACAGACGTTTCCCTGTAAGCACTTTTGTATCAATCGTTATTTTATCGTTGGGCTATATTGTCCTGGAGTATCGTCTCTTTGGTGCAATGCTTCTTGATGATACAGTTACCATCAGAACCACCATGGATCACGGAGACCTTAGCTTTGGACAGGCCATGGCAACAGCCTTTGCTGAATTTGTCAATGCCTCCTTCCACTCTGAGGATTCACACACCTATGTTATTCTTGCCGTGGTACTTGTGGCTATTGTTATTATCAACATCGGCCATATCAGCAAAAAGCAGCCCAGGAAGATTCTCACCGATCCCATTAATCTCATTATGCTGTGGATCATCTTCAACGTGCTTATCTTCGGTCTTTATCAGTTTGCACCCTTCAGACACCTGTTTGAGATGATTGTACCGCCGCTTACAGGCTTTGAATTTGCAAGGACAGCTTATTTCAATACTTTCCTGTGGTATGCGGAGCTCCTTTTAGTGGTGTCCAGGATGTACGACAGCTCCAAGGCCAATCTGAAAGTGATAGCCAACGTTATAGTAACACTTGCTATTCTTGTAGTCATGTTTGTTCCTCAGGTTTACAACGATTTCTTCTACACCTGCTACAATCAGGCCTTTAAGATAATCAAGCACAAAGAGACCAGCACCGTGAATTACAATGAATTCTACTCAACGGAGCTTTTTGAAAAGATTCTTGATGACATTGATTATAACGGGGAATGGTCAGCAGCCTACGGTCTTCACCCTGCAGTTCTTAACTACAACGGAATCGCTACTGTAGACGGATATCTGGGAATGTATTCCCAGGATTATAAAGAAAAATGGACCAAGGTCATTGCTCCCGCGCTTGAAGGCTCGCCTTCCCTTAAGTCCTACTTTGTGGGTTGGGGCGCCAGAGTAAGCCTCTACTCCGGCTCAGATGAAAACACTTATGCTCCCCTTCGTGTCATGGAGCTGAATGACCGCAGACTTGTGGTCAATATGGATGAACTGAAATCCCTTGACTGCAAATATATCTTCTCCCGGATCGAGTTCAGCAACGCGGACGAAATTGGCCTTTCCCTCGTTGGAACCTACACGGACGAAAGCAGCCCCTATGAAATCTTTGTCTACACCACTATGTAACCCAAAACGTTTATGCAATGTTTTCATCATTTCAGCTCGTAGGTGTTCCACATTTCTTCGGTTGAGATATGTTCATAGGTGTTAAGGCCAGTGGAGGTCTCTAAGTTATCCAGTGCAAATTTCTGAAAATCATCATCTGCAATATAGATGATGATTTTTTTTGCCCCCAAGACCTCGGGATCCGTTATGGGCTCGTAGTTCTCTTCATTCATGTAATAGACCTTTGAATACTGAAGCAGTTCATCGGTAAGCCACCAGACGTTGTGGGGGGAGGCGGGGTTATACATGACAATAGCCACGTTTTCACTGTTTTCTTTTGCATAAGCAACCTTTGCCGTATCCTCCGGATAAAGGAAAAGAACTCTGTTATCTATAGCAATTCCCTTGACCAGGATGAATCCCAGGGCAAGTGCTATGATGCATTTTAAGAGAGTATTTTTATTGTTTCTGTAGACATATTCCAGATCTATCAGAATAAGAGCAATAATAAGTCCGTAAATGGGCATCTCGTACCTGTTGGAGGCACTTCCCACCAAAAGAGCCGCCTTTGAGGTAAGAAGAAAATAACCAAGAGTTCCTACAGCAAGTATTACTATCTCGGGTCTGACCTTCCCGTTTTCCTTCGAATTGTGCGGTCTGCCGGCGGACACCTTCCCCAGAGCCCCGTTTGAGATCAATACTCCCACAATAATAGCTGCCACAATCACCACCAGCGCACCGGCGAAGACGAAGTCGTTCAAGAGCCCGGTAAAAAAGGTAATTCTCAATATTGTATTTCCCATGTCAAAAAGGCTCCCTGCAGCCTCATTTCCCCTATAACCGCCAAAAAGATGATGAACACTGGCCGGATAGTAAAGGACCGCGAGCATAAGGCTCACTGCGCAGGAAAGTATGTACACTGAAACGCTCTTGGGATCGCCCTTAATAAAGATAAGCCAAAAGGCATAGGAGGCGCCGATACTGACAAAAAAGAACAGATAAAAATACTGGGTAAGAAATCCCGCAAAAGAAACCGCCATGATGGGAAGCACATATTTTACCCAGTAGTTCCAAAGGCCAATATTTTCCCCCTCCTGTACAAGCTTTATATGCAAATAAGCGCAGGCAAAAATAAAAACTGTGAGCCAGGCATACATTCTGGTAAGCATATTGCAGGAAACAGTCTGGGGATTCACTCCCCAAAACAGCAGAATGCAGGCCTCAAGATAGGGATTTGTCTTTAATCTCTCAAGAATTATATACAGCAGAAAAAAAGAAAACCCGAAGGCAATAAGATTGGTGGCAATCCCGGTCCATTTGGTAAATATCCCGGGCACCAGTGAGCAAACGGTATGAAAAATATAGTAGTACAGCGGGGGATGAACATCCCAGGACTGTACCAGCTTAACCAGACCGTAATTGAATCTCTCCCCGGGTTTTACCGTAAATTCATCAAGAACGGTCTGTCTGTCCTGCCACTCTCTGTCCGGCTGATAAAGGCCGTAGGTCCTGTTTGTGGAATAGTAGGTATAGTATTCATCCTCATGAAATCCGGATTTTTGAAAGCCAAAACACAGATTAATAATCACGGAAAAAATGAAGATAATACAAATTGATATGATTTTAACATCATAGTTCACTGATACAGTTCTTTTTTCCATTTTACAGTCCCTTTATCCTTGCATGGAGCTTTCTGACTGCTCTCGGAGCGGGCGCAAGAATGCAAAGATATGCTTTTTGTTTAGTACTTAAATACTTATTTGAAATGATATCGAAAATATTAGTTCTGATATTTTTTACCACATCCCGATAAAAACCATTGTCTTTAGTCATCTTGGAAACAGGAATATGAAGCAGATAATCAAGTCTTTGATAATAACCAAAGCGCCTTGCTATTTCCGTCAGATTCGGATAGGTCTTTTTTACTATATCAAGGGCCACATCCGCATTTCGGACTATATCGGTAAAAACGCTTGGAAAATAATCCTTGTCCTCGTCACGGCGCCTTGAATTACTCCCCTTCCGGTAAAAAACATGATAATACTGCTGGGGAAGGATAACAACTTTTTCAATTCCGGGAAGAACGTGGATCATGAGATAAAAATCCTCATTCAGCTCCCCCTCAGGGAATCTTAAGTTGTCACCAAAAGCACTTCTTTTTACCAGTTTGGTACAAAAAGAAGCATCTCCCGTATGCATAAGAAGAGTTCTGAAATGCTCCTTGGAAGAAATCTCATAAGGAGCCTTTGGGGGAATTACCACATCAGGAAGCCTTGTTCCGTCCTGTGCAATTTCATCCCTTGATATCTGCACCATAGGTGCGTCAAAAGAAACAGCAGCCTCATATAAAGTGCTGTACATTCTCGGATCCACATAGTCATCACTGTCAACAAAGCCTATATAATCACCGGTAGCCTTACTAAGGCCATAGTTTCTGGCACTGCTTGAGCCGCCATTTTTCTGATGAAGAGCCTGCACATTGGGATATTCCGACGCCAGTTTATCCGCCAATACCCCGGTGGAATCCGTTGAACCGTCATCCACCACGATTATTTCCAAAAGCTCCGCAGGATAGTCCTGATGTACCACAGATTCAACGCATCTTACCAATAGATCTTCGATATTATAGGCAGGAATGATAACTGATATTTTTTGTTTTATGTCAGGCATCCGCACCCTCCGTCACTTGCATCTGGCTGTACAGATCATAGCCAAGAGTCAGAATAATCACCAGCATTGCCACTGTCAGCGGCCAAAGGACCGTAACGGTTGAGCCAAACAGGTATCTGGTGTAGGTGATCATGGAAATCACCTGTAGAAAAACGCAGACCGGAAGCCTTTTAAAGCCGTACAGTGCATAAACAACGGCAAGTATTTCCGGCATATAGCCGTATCTTTCATGCATTACCGGAAGGCAGAAGCAGCAAAGCTCCGAAGTAAAAATAACCAACGTTATCATAAATCTGTAGGTAATCACAAACTTTTTTCTGTAAATATAATAGGCCAGTGCGCCAAAGATCATCACTGTCCCCATGGTTCCGGCGCTGATAATAAGAGATCTTACGCTCTTATCAAGCTTGGAGGTGATAATTGTATAAATACTGGGGTAGTTCATGGAAAGTCTCGAGAACATAGCCACCTGATTGCCGTATATCCCAAGAAGATCTCCCCAGGCTCTTCCCGCAATGGCAGCAGGAATCATAGCTACCACGTTGATCACCGGAATAAGCAGAATATATCTGATCTTAACTTTGTTTTTTAACCACATAAGAATGATGAACGGGAAAAAGAATATGGCCTGTTGCTTGAAGCTGTAGGAAACAGCCAGATAAACGAATGCCCTCATGTCATTCCCCTTCATTACGTGCAGGAGGGACAGCAGGATAAACGCTGTGTAGATTGAGTCATTCTGTGCCCAGGCTGCGCTGTTTAATACCACTGTGGGAAGGAACATAACTGCAGCATAGCCAATAAATGCTTTTGTCACATTGCCATCTGTAACGTGATAAACAATTCTCATAACCGTAATGGCGCAGACATAATCAAAAATCACGGAAAGAGTCTTTACCAGATGCATATCGCTGAAGCTTCCGCCAATATAGTGCAGAATAACTATCAGATACTGGAACATGCAGTTATAGTCAAAGGTACTGGCATCGGATACTCCGGGTTTAATACCAAGATAAGCAAATCCGCCGGCCTCATGACATTCTCTCATCCAGTCCGCAAAGGCTGTGGTATAATCTCCCGACTCCACTCCGTAAAGAGAAAGCCTGAAAAACCATCCCAGGAGACTCAGCACCAGAAAGAACAGCATATCAAAGGCGGTTATCTTAAAGCCGAAAATCTTAAACTCAGTATCAAAAAACTCATCAATAAATCTCATAACATTATTCCAATCTGTTTTTTTCTTGAAATGTTCTAAGGACTCCTGCAGGCTTAATTGAAGGCGCAGGACTCATTGGCCCATCCTTTGCCGGGGTTGGTGCAGAGTTTTCAAAGTATTCCCTGCAAAAACGAACCAGCTCGCCGGAAGCTTTTTCCGCATTCCAACTGCCAAAAATAGTTTCCCTTGCCCTTAGACCAAACTCTCGAATTTTACCCCTATTTTCAAATAAATACAACAGCTTTTCGCTAAACTCCTTAAAGTCACCGTCATTATAGACAAGTCCGTTCTCACCGCTGCGAATCAAAAAAGGGACAGCACCGGCTTCTTCTGAAGCCACCAGCGCACAACCGCTTCCCATAGCTTCATTCACTACGGCTCCCCAGCCCTCAAGGTAATTGCTGGTGAATAAAAAGATATCTGCATCCTTCATGAACTGTCTTACCTCGGAAGGGCTTTTTGATCCATGTAGGTTTACATTACTCTCCAGATTGTTTTCTTTGATTTTCCTTCGAAGCTCTTCCTTAAGATAACCGTCTCCAATGATATCCAGAGAAAAATCGTAGCCCTTTTCCTTAAGGATTTTTGCAGCCATGACCGCAAATTCCGGATGCTTTAAGCTAATCAGCCTTCCTGCCCAGCAAAGCTTTAATCTGCTTGAAGGCTGCGTATTAAGCTTTGGCAAAGCTTCATCAGAGTTTTCTGGAAAATAGCCCCATTTGAGCATTTTACCCGGATAGCTGTGAATAAGTTCAAAGTCCGAAGCCACATAAGCTCCCACACACAAAAGATATACCGGGAGCTTTCTGTACCTGATGTGCTCCCGATATTTTTCCTTAAGGCCTCTGGGACTTATGAACTTCCACCGGCCTTCTCTGTATATTCTCTCACTGGCACGAAATGATAACTTCCCCGAGGACATGCGCTCCTCCTCCAAATCCCGGATAAGTCCGTCAGTCCAACCGAAAATCGTCACGTCGCTTTCCAGTATCAGCCGCCTGCACTCTTCTTTATCTTCATACATCAAAGAAACGAAGGGAACTTTTTTTTCGTCCAGTGCCCATCCCATTTCCAGACGTTTTTTCTCCATGGGGCTGGTTTGAACAAAGTGAAATTCCACGGCCTCTTTTTGGTTCATCGCCCTGCAAAAGGGCAGCTGATGGTGGTTTATGTAATTGGAGACAAAGGTAATCACCAAGGTCTGTTTCACTGTGCATCCCCTTCCCCGGCGTAAATCCGGCTGTAAATCTCCAAGAGTCTCTGATAGTTTTTATCGGGATCGTGGCTTATGCGGGCGTGGCTTCTGGCGTTGTCACTGTATACTCCGGAGATCACAGGCTCATCCCATATCTCCAGGATACTTTCAGCCAGTTTATCCACGTTTCCTCTTTCAAAAAATATGCCATCCTTGTTTTCCTGCATAACAGAGGGTAGGCCTCCTACTTTTGCGGCAACGCAGGGAACTCCCAAAAGCATTGCTTCGGCAAGTGTATTTGAGGAATTTTCAAGAACAGACGGGCACACATACACGCTGGAACTCAGAAGCTGCGACTTCATCCCCTCTTCATCCAGCATTCCCACCATGGTCACCTTTTTCTTAAGTTTATTTAGAGAAATAAGGCTCTTAATGTACTTACTGTAGGCACTGGCCCTGAGAAAATAGGGATATTTGCTCTTTCCTCTTCCGATGATATTATTCCCGGCCACATAGAGATGGGCATCGGGATATTTTTCAAGTATTGCGGGCATTGCCATCAGCATAAAATGAAAGCCCTTTAAGGGATAATCTCCCTGAGACATAAAAATGCTGTGGGGAGTAGCTTTCTTTTCCTCCCACTTTCCCTTGTAAAAGGTAGGACGCATAGTCTCATTCATCTTAAAATATCTGGCATTGGGATTGATCTTTGAAGTCTCTTCTTTGTCAAAATCAGTTCTGCCGGTTATATTCCCCGCAAGGAGAATTGATTCTCTCTCATGTTCTCCCCTGATTCTGAACTTTTCCTGCTGCTGCAAAAGAGAATCTTCCTTCAATTTATCCCTGAAGGTTGCAGAAGTTTGCACTTCCAAAGGGATATCCGCCATATATTCCTCAGCAATCCTGCCACACAGTCCCTGTATTCCCAGAAGTGTCCTGTCCGGATTGCCGAAAGCCCTTAGCATGGCAAGGCAATGGGGAAATTCAGTTCCAAATATATGGACTATATCAGGGTTAAAATCCTCCAAAATGGCATGGAATCTATTTTCAATACTCCCATCATAAATCTCCGGGTGCTCCAGATTCTCAGAAAAGCCGTAATATGTCACTCCACTTATGACTTCCTTCGAGGAAGCGATTTCTCCCTCAGCAGGAAAGCACACACCCAGTTCTATTGTTCTGTCGGCTTTTTTGGTCTTTATCATTCGATTAAGACATCCTGTAAGCCACCCCTCCCTCACGGAGAAGGGCAGATCATGGGCTTTTGCGTAGGCCGGCAGCATAATATTGCACAGCCACAAAACTTTGATCTTACTTTCCATTCCCGGTCCCCTTTAATTTATAAATAGCCGATTTAATAGAATTGTAGGCACCTGCAGTGACCTTATTTGTAGCCAGAGCAGTCCTTAGTTTTGACAAAGTCAGTGCCCTCAGAAGGTCGTATTTTCTTATCTTTTTATCGGGAAGATACATCTTGATGATCTCCCGTCGCTCTGTCTCAGATAGTCTTTTATTCTTATCGGAATATCCCCCGCCTTCATAATTGGCAATAATTATGGGAATATAGCAGGTCTCTGCCTTTTCCCTGTAAAAGCACCGCAGGAACTGCTCGTAGTCAGCTCTGACCTTGTATTCTAGGTTAAAGGGATTCTTATAAATAAGTCTTTCATCGTAAAAGCACGCCTGATGGGATGGCACATTCCTGTAACATGCGTAATCGTCTATCACCGGATTTGAAGCTACTCTGTTGCGGGTAATGCTGTCAAAGATATCCCCGTAAAAAATTGTGGGCAGAGTTGTACCTTCCCTGGCATTCCTGTCAGTGATGGCATCGTGTATTTTTTTTAGGACATGCTCATCCGCAAAGGTATCTCCGCAGTTTAAAAAGAATATATAAGAGGGACTTTCTCCTGCTTTCAGAAGCTTGACCTCATCAGAATTTTTGTCCGCACTTTCCTTCTCAGCCCTGGCATCAATGATCCTGCCCTCAAGATAGGAGGTGGCAATATTCATTCCATGATAGATTCCTGTGTCGCAGCTCTCCAGAAGAGTTATTGTCTTTTCCTCCTCCGTCCCCGCCATGGCAATGTCATATTCAGCCTTGAGCTTTTCCACCGAATTATCCGTGGACATTCCATCCTTTATCAGGATTCTGTAGCCATCAAAGCTCTGGGAAAGAACGCTCTTTAATGTCTCAAAAAGCTTTTCCCCCGGATTATATGAAACTATAATAATTGTAAAAAAAGGCTTCTTCATTTCAATATCCTCTCTCAGACAGCGTTAGCGGCAATTCATGAAACATAAATGTCTGATACGGTAATATTCTCACTCCGTCAGCGGCTGCTCCTCTCATATAAAGAACAAAGTAAAATACGCAGATCACTGCTGTGGCTATAGTACATATTCTCCGCTTCCTCTCATCCTTTATGGCCAGTAACAAAGCCGGAACAAACAACACATGTGTCACGGTGAGATAGTAACCTATTCTTGAGATAATAGGAAGAAACGAGCCGAATATATACAGAACAAGCGCCATTATATTACACAGAAAATAGAATTTATATCGCCTGTTATCGTTTATGGTTTTTTTGTACAATATCAGCGAAAACGCCAGTATTATGAGGCATCTTACAATATTGGGAACGCTGGTTCCTCCGGAGAGATACTCCGTGTTCTTATACGAGGGATACAAAAAAACCACGATCTTAAGATAAATATCCTTAAGAAACAGGCAGGATACTCCCAACAGCAAAAGAGCCGCATACATCCATCTTTTCCACTCAAGAGATGCCACAAGATAAAGTACCAGAATAACCAGCATTGATTTGTGGAACAATGAACCAATAAGAACCACCAGTACAAACCTTGGCCAGTCCCTTCGGATAACATATTTTACCGAATACAGAGCAAGGGCCAGGGCCAGATAATATCTCACAGTACTTAAAGACTGGAAATAGTAGCAAAGGAGCATAAACATCAGAAAACTGAAGGCAAACCAGTCGCTTTGCTCATACATGGCCTTCATGAAAAAATAAATGGTGACAAAGGAAAATATTGAAAAAACCAGTATATAATTCTCAAAACCACAAAGGTAATATATGGCATAGGTAAGGGCATTAAATCCTATTTCCGTGGGAACATATGCCCTGCTGTACACAAGGTGCATAAATTCCACGTAGTTGGAATAATCATTTCCCACATTAAGCCTAAGTGCCGACACAGCAAACAGGGCCGCAAAAATAATAAGGCAGGCAATAGTATTAACCATCTGCTGCCTTGTTACTCCGCGACCAAACTGTAACATTTTCCCGTTTTTTATCCCGAACTGTCTGACCGTTGCAACTACCAGGAGAGTCACAACAGTCAATGATAAATATACTGCCATATTACTGCTTCCTTATGGTCCTTGCGTGTCTAACCCCGTCAACAAGTAGCTTATAACTTTTCAAAAGGCCTTTTTCACGGCACATTTCATTTCTGTTTTTCAGAAGATACCTAACCCCAAGTACTCCTGCCATTTTCCCATAAAGAAAATGGTACAAAACTCCCCGGTCAAAGAAGAACTTATCGGAATAACCCTTAAACCAGGTAGATTCGCCGCTCCTCTCATAACCGATTTCCACTGTTGTCCTGTATATTTGCAGCCCCGCATTAAGACAGTCATGCAAAAACAGTGAATCCTCTCCGTTCATATAGGGAGCACCGCCTCCAAACAAAAGAGAATATCTTACCTTTGCATCTACCACCTTCTGACGCCTTGCACATATGGCGTAAGCAGGGTATCTGCCGTAATTCTTCCAGGTAACCTTTGCAAAATCACTGTTCCAGTAGGTTTCACGCCCTTCCTGTGCCTTTACGTTAAACAAAAGCATATCGGCTTCCGGATGGGCATCAAACTCCCTGATTATTCTCTCTGCGTATCCTTCCGAATATACAATGTCGTCATCCCCAAACTGTATCAGCTCATGATCAGCTCTTTCAAATGCCGTATTTCTGGATAGACCAACTCCCTTTTCGTCTCTTACCAGTATCTCTATCCTATTTCCAGCAAAAGACATTTCCTCGTCTCTGTTTCCGTCAAAAGACAGCTCCCTCTTGGCATCTTCGCCGATTATCTGATTCACGATAACAGCATCCGATTCTATATTCATCATTTCCGGAAGCTTGCCGGCGTCCTTATTGACAGCCGATATCAGAATCTGTAGCCTATTTTCACTCATCACTTGGATATCCTATAATACTTATTCATAAATTTCTCATTGGCTCTTACAAGAACTATTCCCAAAACAGGGCATTCATGTTTGTGAAGCTGTGCAATAATATGTTCCGCCATGGTCCCACAGTTCTTTTTGTAGGGAACACAAAGGATTACTCCGTCAGATGTTCCGATCTTCCTGTAATTATCAAGAACTTTACCGGGAACAGACAGCGGAGTCAGCTTTATCCCCAAATCCGAAATATCTTTTCCCAGAGAATTTACCAGTATCTCGCAGTCCTTCGCTGATTTGGAATCATCCTTTATACTGTCCACCGAAATGACCGCTATTTGTGTCTTTCCTGCAAAAACCTTATTGCAGGCCGCTATAAGCTCGTTTCTGAAAAATCCTTTGCTGCCTTTGTCGAAGGTAACTCCCAAGACCGGAAGATCATATCTTCTCTCCGCATCCTCAGGAACATAGACAGAATCATCAAGCGCTGAAATCATGAGCATAATCAGGATTACAACGCATACACAGGCCAGAGCTCCGAACACCGCCGCCACGATGCTCCTGTCGGAATAGACCACCAGCTTTGCTTCGGTCGTTCCCAGAACCTTTATGGAATCGAAGGCATCATTTATCCTGCCGTAGTGCTCCATGGACTTTACTGCCGCTCTCATTATGGCATCGGAAGTATCCTTGTCCGTATACTCTGTACTAAGAAGCATGATCCTGACATCCGAAGGAATCTCAGCCGTAATGGCATCAAGCAGCTCCTGCCTTGTAATAACAATCTCATCTCCGAAATCTTCCGCCGGACCGTCATCCGAAACAATGACAATTCCCTCTTTTCCCAGTTCTTCTATTATGGGATTTAAGATGTCATCCGTGGGTAAAAGAAGATTGTCCCAGGTATAGGCGTTATACCAGTCAACCAGCGTACCTTTCTTTTCATCATAGGCAAAGCTTATATAGAGCCTGGACTCGCTCCTGTAGGTCTTTTGCGGACCGAAGGTAACAGTTACCAGAGTATAGATTCCAAGGGCAGCTACGGCGCCAATTACAGCTGCCAGAGGTATAATCCATATTTTACTCAGAAGCCTTAAGTAAAAACTTCTTATATTCAGCATTTCTTCTCTGTGTTCTTTATCTGTCCTGTCCATTTAAGCCTTTCCGAATTACGAATTCTTCTGTGCCGTGATCTGATTTTCCTCAACGCCCTCTGTGCTGTCGGGGGTGAACAATATCTTAACAGTTAATAGCATAAGCTTTATATCAAGCCAGATGGAGTAATTCTCAATGTAAGTCAGGTCAAGTTTTAACTTGTCATAGGGGGTTGTATTATACTTGCCGTAAACCTGAGCATATCCGGCAAGTCCCGCCTTAACCTTGGTCCTGAAGGCAAATTCAGGCATTTCCTCGAGGTACTGTTTGATGATCTCCGGTCGCTCCGGCCTTGGCCCGATGAAGGCCATATCTCCCTTAAGGATATTGAAGAGCTGTGGAAGCTCGTCAATCCTACACTTTCTGATGAATTTTCCGATGGGAGTTATTCTGGAATCATTTTTGGATGCCAGTCTTGCAACCCCGTCTTTTTCCGCATCCACTCTCATACTGCGGAATTTCATTATCATGAATTCCCTTCTGAACTGGGTGCATCTGACCTGCTTGTATAGAACAGGGCCTCCATCGTAGAGCTTAATAATTATTGCCGTTATAAGCATTATCGGAGAAGTAAGGATAATCAAAAGAAGCGACAGTACAACATCTATAAGCCTCTTTATGGCTCTCTGCTCGATCTTTATGGCATACTCCCTCAAAAGAAGTACCGGAGTATCAAAAAGATGGAGCTGAGTGGATCCCTTAAGGAGCACATCCGTGATCTTAGGCATCACGTAAATTCGGATATTTCTGCCGTAGCAGTACTTTACAAGTCCGTTTCTGTACTGACTGGGAACATCCCAGATAATGACTCCGTCGTAGTTTCCAAGGCATTCCTCATAAATCTTCTCGATACCCTCGGAGATGTTCATGTATTTGGCAATGTGATATTTATCTTTTCTTGAATTAAATTTGTGGATTATATCCTCAACGGAATAAACACCGCTTACCAGCAGCAATTCTCTTGGCTTAAATATGGCCATATATATGGCATTTGTGGCATAGGCCCATACAAAGGAGATAATAAGCTGCAAAACAAAGATTTCCACTATTGGCGTAGCGGGAACAAGCCAGTTCCTTAAAAGTGATATCTGAAAATATGAGATCAGATTCACCATAAACAGCGCAAATATCTGGGAAAAGAATACATCCATTGGCTTAAGATAGCCTATTTTAAGCCCTCCGTATGTATTTGAGAAAAACAACAGAAGTATAAAATAAATAGCCAGTATCAGCAAATGTCCACGGAAATACAGCTTAAGACCACTACCGAAGTTATAGCCGTCCACACTTATTCTTGTGGCAGATACAATCGGATAGTATGTGGTAAACCAAAACCATGCATAAATTGCTGTCTGCATGCTAAGACCGATAAATCCCAAAAATAATACAAGGATTCTCTTAACTGACTCTACATGTTTCATAAAAATCCCCTTTAGTAAAACTTTTTCAAACTCTCCTTAATGTAGCTCTCACAGCCCATCCCACAAAATAGTACATGGATTCCAAAACGGACAGATCGCAGATATTTCTGTAAAGGAACCAGATTCTCTGCAGTGCAACGATTTTGTTGGAGGAAAGAGACTTCCCGGGTCTCCTGTATATGGCCAGGTTTTCATTTAGGCCATAGGCTATGTAACCGCTTTTAAGGATGCGCCACCAGGTAGCCGTATCCTCACTGGGCACCTTGGGCATATGGATGATTTCCATATCAATTTTTTCCGTATCAAACATTACGGTGGTGGTAAAAATAATGGTCCTGGATAAGGCTTTTCTGTAGTTGAGTTCCAGGGGAACCTTTACCACTTTCCCCGTGGGGTTCGCCTGCTCATCCCCAAATTCATAGGCATGAAAAGAAAATGCGGCATCATGCTCTTCCATGAATGCTATCTGTTTCTCAAGCTTCTGTGGCATCCACACATCATCTGCGTCAAGAAACGCTATGTATCTGCCTGAAGAAGCATCAATTCCTGAATTTCTTGCAGCAGCTGCTCCCTCATTGACACTCTTTCTGATGAGCCGGATTCTTTTCCCCTGCTTTGCAATTATCTTCTCGATAAGCTCCGCGCTCCCGTCTTTGGAGCAGTCATCCACAAGTATAAGCTCCCAGTCCTTATAGGTCTGGGCTCCCACCATTTCAATTGTCTTTTCTATATAATTCGCCGCATTATAAACCGGCACGATAATGCTGACCATCACAACTCCTCTTTAACTATGTACAAAGGACGTCTCTTTACCTCGAGATAGGTTTTGGACAGATACTGCCCCAAAATTCCCAGGCAAAAAAGCTGCACTCCGCTTATAAGGGAGATAATGCACACCAGTGACGGCCAGCCGCTGGTAGGATCTCCGTACAGCACCTTTCGCACAATGATAAAGATGATAAAAAAGAAAGCCAATACGCAAAACAAAACTCCCATTACAGACGCAAACGCCAGGGGAACCGTGGAAAAAGCGCAGATTCCATCAATGGCATACAAGAACAGTTTCCAGAAGGACCACTTGGTCTCCCCCTTCTTGCGCTCCACATTTTCAAACTCAATCCATTTATTCTTAAAGCCGACCCAGCCGAAGATTCCCTTTGAGAAGCGGTTGTATTCCTCCATGGACAAAATGGCCTCCACAAACTGTCTGGTCATAAGCCTGTAGTCTCTTGCACCGTCCACGATCTCACTCTTGGACATCTTGTTGATCATTCTGTAGAACATTCTGGCAAAGAAAGATCTGATAGGAGGTTCTCCCTTTCGATTCACCCTTCTGGTAGCAACGCTGTCATAGCCTTCCTCAACAATTGCCTTGAACATTTCCGGCAAAAGAGACGGCGGATCCTGCAGGTCACAGTCCATAACCACAACGAAATCTCCTTTTGATTTCCGAAGCCCCGCATAAATACCCGCTTCCTTCCCGAAATTTCTGGAAAAATCTATAAGATGCACCCGCTGATCCCTTTGGTGAAGCTCCTTGACCTTGTCCGCAGTGCCATCACCGGATCCATCATTTACGAAGATCATCTCTATATCAACATCCCGAGACTTAAAAAAGTCCTGATTTTTCATCAGTTCTTCATAAAAATCAAATATATTTTCCTGCTCGTTATAGCATGGAACAATAACACTTAACAGTTTCATTATTCTCTCTTTTCTTATTATGCAGAATTAAAAAAAGTCCCAATTACCGCAATCTTACCTTATATTGTACAATTAATGCGCTTTTCTTTCAAACCTTTGTTACTTCCATCTCTGCCTGTATTCCATGGGGCTCATGCCCTCTATCTGCTTAAACATTCTGGAGAAATAGTACAACGGTGTTATACCGCAAAGTATCCCCACCTCCTCCACAGACTCATCGGTGAAACGAAGAAGCTGCTTGGCGTGGGTTATCCTGGTGACTAGAAGGTAGTTTATTATTGAGGTACCGAACTGTTCCTTAAAATCTCTGGATAAAGTGTATTTGTTGGTAAGAAGCTGTTCCGCAAGAGCGTCCAACGTTATTTTTTCTCTGTAGTGAGTGTCCAGATATTCCCGCAGAGCAAAGGCTGTCTTATTTTCATTGGCCTTTAATTCTTCGGGATTCCAGCTGTATCCCATCAAAAAAGTCAAAAGCCCTGTAAGATGCTCATTTATTCTGATATCTCTTATATAGTCATCGGAATGAGCAACCTTATCCAGCTTTTCAAATATAACCAAAGCCTCTGAGAGGTCATCCGGGTGAAATACCGGCCGGCCGCCTCTTTCTATGTATTTAAGATAAATCGGGAGCACATTCGTCCCGTTGAAATGTATCCATTCAAGAGTCCAAAGATCCTCCGAAGTTCTGTGAAAATAAGGTTTCTGGCAGTTTATAAAGACACAGTCACCTTCCCCCACCACATATTCCTTGTTCTCATAGTTCAGAACACCTCTTCCTTTTTTTACATAAAAAAACAAAAAAGAATCCAGATTCTGCCTCTTACTGACATGAGTTTTCATGGCTTTGGACTTTCCGATTTCCTGCAGATACAGAAGGTTTGATCTGGCAAATTCCGAGGGCGTATATAAAAGCCTGTCTGTAGATACATATTCTCCCTGAAAAAGACGCTGTTCCATTTTTCCTCCGTAATGAATCCCTGCACAAAAGCTAAGGAATCCAAAAATATAATTAGTGCAACTTTAGTCTATTAGTGCAGTGTTGCAGAGAAAAATGCGCTTATTTACGCGGGTGTTTCTCTTTGTCATAAGTATATTATCACAGTCAAGATAATGCAAATCAAAAGCAAGAAAGTGAATTTAAATATTTTATAATAGCAAATATAATGTTGATGACAGGGGAAAAAGGTCATAAAGCATTATGTCTTTGTGCCCCGCCAAACGTGAACTGTAAACCATTAAACAGAGAGGTTATCAATATGGCAAAAAAAGCTCTTATAACAGGAATCACCGGTCAGGACGGCTCATATCTTGCAGAGTTTCTGCTTGACAAAGGCTATGACGTACACGGCATTATCCGAAGATCTTCCGTAGATTTCAGAGAAAGGATTGCTCACCTTGAAGGTCACGAGCGCTTCCACCTTCACTACGGCGATCTGGGAGATTCCATGAGTATCATGGGTCTTGTTTCCAAGATCCGTCCGGACGAAATCTATAATCTTGCAGCCCAGTCCCATGTTCAGGTTTCTTTTGATGCACCTGAATTCACCGCAGACGTTGACGCTGTGGGTGTAACCAGAATCCTTGAGGCTGTTCGTCTTTCCGGTCTGGCTGATACCTGCAGGATTTATCAGGCATCAACTTCAGAGTTGTACGGAAAGGTTGAGGAGGTTCCTCAGAACGAAAAGACTCCTTTCCATCCCTACAGCCCCTATGCTGTTGCCAAGCTTTACGGCTACTGGATTATAAAGGAATACAGAGAAGCATATAACATGTTCTGCTGCTCCGGTATTCTTTTCAACCACGAGTCCGAAAGACGCGGTGAAACCTTCGTTACCAGAAAAATCACTCTTGCTGCCAGCAGAATTGCTCAGGGCAAACAGGATAAACTTTATCTCGGAAATCTTTCCAGCCTTCGCGACTGGGGATATGCCAAGGATTATGTTGAATGTATGTGGCTGATCCTTCAGAATGACAAGCCCGAAGACTTTGTTATTGCCACAGGCGTTCAGCATTCAGTTCGTGAATTTGCCCAGCTGGCATTCCACTATGCCGGAATTGAACTTGAATTCAAGGGTGAAGGCGCTGACGAGAAGGGTTATGACAAGGCTACAGGAAAGGTACTTGTGGAGGTTTCCAAAGATTTCTACAGACCAACAGACGTTGTAAACCTTCTGGGAGATCCCACAAAGGCCAGAGAACAACTCCACTGGAATCCCCAAACCACTTCTTTCGAAGATCTTGTTCGCATAATGGTAGAGCACGACATGAAGAAGGTAGCGGTAGAGCGAGCTAACGAGCATGTTAAATTCAACCTTGCCGAGTTCCTTGAAAAGGGCATCGACAAATAATCCGGAGGCACTTACAGTAATGGAGAAAAACGCTAAAATTTATGTTGCGGGCCACAGAGGAATGGTGGGCTCTGCAATTGTAAGAGAACTTAACAAACAGGGTTACAACAATATTGTAACCCGCACACATAAAGAACTGGATCTCACCCGTCAGGATCAGGTTGAGAAGTTTTTTGAGGAAGAAAAGCCCGAATACGTATTCCTTGCAGCCGCAAAGGTCGGCGGTATAATGGGTAATTCCGAGGCACTTGCCGATTTCATGTACGAGAACATGATCCTGGAGATGAATGTAATCCACGCCGCCTGGAAGAACGGCTGCAAAAAGCTGGAATTCCTTGGTTCTTCCTGCATTTATCCAAGAATGGCTCCTCAGCCCATGAAGGAGAACTGCCTTCTTACTTCAGAGCTGGAAAAGACAAATGAAGCCTATGCTCTTGCCAAGATTTCCGGTCTTAAGTACTGTGAATACCTTAACAAGCAGTATGGAACCGACTATATTTCAGTAATGCCCACAAACCTGTATGGACCAAATGACAACTATCATCCAACACATTCCCATGTGCTTCCCGCTCTTATCAGGCGCTTCCATGAAGCAAAAGAGCAGAATCTTCCCTATGTAACCTGTTGGGGAGACGGAAGTCCGTTACGTGAGTTCATGTATGTTGATGATCTTGCCAACCTCTGTGTATTTCTCATGAATAACTACAGCGGTGACGAGACGGTAAATGCAGGAACAGGAAAAGAGCTCACAATCAAGGAGCTCACAGAAAAGGTAGCATCAATTATCGGCTACGAAGGTGAGATCAGATGGGATCCCACAAAGCCGAACGGAACTCCCAGAAAGCTTTTGGATGTATCCAAAGCAAAATCCCTTGGATGGACCTACACCACGGAGCTTGATGACGGAATAAGACTTGCTTACGAGGATTTCCTCAATAATCCCATGAGAGCAGAAAGATAATCAGCAAAAAAGAGTAGTGATTCTGCACCGGCAGATACCACTACTCTTTATTATTTATTACAATTATCATCTAAACTCACAGGCGATAAAGGTCTCGCCGTTTTCATCACAATAATAGGAGATTCCCACTACGCTAAAGGATTCTCTCAAAACATTGGCGCTGTGCCCCGGGCTTAACATCCAGGCATATACCACATTTTCCGGTTTCTGCTGGTTTATATTCACCGCGTGTGCCAGATTTTCTCCGTTGGTAAGCTTAGAAACCGTACTCCAGGATTTCCCGTTGGGTCTGATATGCGAAAATCTTACTGAGCACTCTTTGGCACGTATTGCCGCAACCGCCTGCAGATCCTCATCCATAGTAACTGCTTCAAGGCCCTGTGCCTGTCTTTCCTCATTTATGTACGCAAGAACATCCTCTTCGCTGGAAGCCTTTGCTGTAATCGGGAGTACGAAAAAACTGATCGCTATCATAACCGCAATCGATACGAAATATTTTTTCATTAAGTATCACCCCTCTCATAGAAACAAGTTAATTTCTATGATTTTATGATACTTTATTTCGCGCTCAAATCCAGCGAAGTACAGTCTTTTAAGGCTTTTTAACAGTCTTTTAATCTTTTTGCTTTATTATTAAGAAATTTTTTATCATTCCGAAATTGATTTAAATCCGCTCTGTATATTATTGCCCAGAAACTTAATTTCTCCGCTCATATCTCTCGGCGCGGAAGGAAACGGATAATATCCGATTCTGTCCCCATCCACTGGGAAATAGAACAATTCATTCTCCACCTTAAATTCTGCTGTTTCATATGTTCCGTAGTCCTGCTGGGTTACCAGATATTTGGCGTTAAACCTGGGAATATCTTCTTTTACCAGATTAAAGCCCTTATACAATATCCAGAGGCAGATAATCATTGTCACAAAACGAAACAGCCATGTGGCAACGTCCTTATTCCAGTCCACTCTGTTATAGAAAAGGATAAATATTCGTCCCAGGACAATAGCAAAGGTCATAAAAACATAAACTTCCCCATACCTGATAAGTGGAGCACTAAAAAGCCAGAAAATAAGGCAACCCACCATGGTTCCGCCTATGGTAACAAAATCCGCCAGATTAACCATACTTCTGTGACTTAGTTTAAGTATTTTGGATCCACCCTCTTTGTTTTTGCCATTAGTTGCACTTCCTATGGCCGCTGCAATAAAATATGCAAGGCAGGCAGCATAAATGATAACGGATACTATATCCAGTATCAGCATTATCTTGTTTATTCCACCGATAGAAGAAAACCAGTTGGGAATCCATTGTGACATGGGCACATCTCCATACTGTGCCACATCTGTATAGCCTCTGCCGAAGGTTCTTATCTCTTTGGCATCATACTGTGCAACTCCGGCGGGTATCTTCCACTCAAAGTTAAAGAAGTCGAGAAGTGTTACAGGATACACAAGCCACCCGGAAATAATCACATTTCTGATAAAAAATGGTATGGCTATGATAAATCCCATAAAGACTGACATTCCCAGTGCCTTGTAGTTTTTCTTTTTAACCAGCTTGTAAATGGGAATAATCGAAAGAAGAAGTATCGGAGCTGCCGATAACTTTATGGTAACAGCATATACCCCGGAAAGGGCCAACAAAATATAAGGCAGCAGCGAGCGCTCATGCCTCACATTAAGATCAAGCCAACGTATTATGATATAGAATACCATTATGGACAAATAATAATCAGATGCCGGCGCTACCATCTCATCATAGATGGTAAAGAGGTAATAGATGGCCATAACCCTTGCAAAATCAGATAATACAAAGTGTCTTCTTCTGATAATATCCTTCAGATCAAGGCATTCCCAGGAAAGGATAAGGGCAAAAAAGCCCGCCATTACATGAAAGGACTTGCCCTTTATAAAAGCAAGGCTGTATAGGGCAGACAGGGCAAAAGAGGCGCTGTTATAAGCCAGCCTCACGTGAAGATTACCCAGCCCCTTTACTATTCCAAATTCCTCGATCCAATGGATCGCCTGGGCATGGTACAGGTCGGAATCATAGTGCATGATCCCGTGGGACGTCCCATAGGCCATTATAAGAAAAACAAGAACATAATAGATAAAATTTTTGGATCCGAATATGATCCTGTATACATCAACAAGTTCATTTAAAAGGTCATCGTGAAAATATACAAAAATCGCTGTGCATACCGCAACCATGATAATATTGGCAGCAAGTCCGACGCCACCACCAAGGGAAAATATTTCCGCATATATGGTCCCGATAACCAGACCTGCAACTATGTAGCTTGACTGATAACGCGCGTTGTATTTTTTCTTACTTCCTTTGCCGCGCTTTATCCTTTCGGTCTGCATAAATTCCAGTGAAGAAACAAACTGCAGGAAGGCATAGCCCATCAGATATGTAGTTATCATCACATAAATCCAGATTGCAGCGACAACAAGCATATTTTAATTTCTCCCGAAACAGTACTTACATGATGTTGCAAATCACGATGCCTACCACGATGCCCAAAAGAGCTCCAAACAATACCTGAAGAGGTGTGTGTCCCACAAACTCTTTTAGCTTCTGTTCAGCGGGTATATCACTGCCCATTTCAGCAAACCAGTCCATCATATTATTTATGACTTTAGCCTGCTTTCCGGTTTCACGTCTCACACCCATGGCATCATGCATTACAATAAGTGCCAAAACACCCGAAACCGCAAACTCGAAGCTTGCCGGTCCATAGTAAAAACATGTAGAGGTCACCAGTGCCATTACAGTGGCTGAATGGGAACTGGGCATACCCCCGTCTCCCCAAAGTCTCTCAGAATTGAACTCTTTGTTGACCAGAACATAAATAATAGTCTTTAAAACCTGTGCTATAAGCCATCCGAAGAACGCAGCCAGCAGGATCTTATTACTAAATAATTCGGTAAAAAAACTCATTATAACTCCATTCACATAAAAACAAACATCAGATCAGATCTTTAAGATATGCTTCAATCGCATCATGCCAGTCTGCGAATGAAAAATCAGTTGTAAGCTTCAACATATAATTCTCAAGAATACTGTAGGCAGGGCGCGGAGCAGCCTGAGGATTATTAGCAAGATACTCATTTGTGGTAACATGATTTACTCTTGTTTTCTTGCCAGCAATCCTGAAAATCTCCTCAGTAAAATCAGCCCAGTTGGTGTCTCCCTCACAGGTTCCGTGGAAGGTTCCGAAGTTCTCGGTAGGCATGAGATAAGCAATTGCTTTTGCAAGCTCTACAGTACTTGTAGGAGTACCGAGCTGATCCTTTACAACGCTTACTTCATCGTATTTCTCGGAAAGATTCAGCATGGTCTTAACAAAATTCTTTCCGTCTCCGTAGAGCCATGCAGTCCTGATAATGAAAAACTTGTCGGAAAACTGCTTGACGAATTCCTCTCCTGCCAGCTTTGTTTTACCGTATACGCTTACCGGTCCGGTCTTATCAAACTCGATGTACGGTCTTGTTCCGTTTCCTTCAAACACATAATCCGTGGATACATGAACAAGCTTGGCTCCTACTTCTGTAGCTGCTATAGCAAGGTTTCTGGGACCAATTGCATTGATCTTATAAGAAAGATCCACATCAGATTCCTGCTTATCAACAGCGGTATAAGCTGCACAGTTAATAATTGCAGAGGGTTTAACCTCCCTTGCAAGTCTGATTACTTCATCAACCTTGGAAATGTCCAGGGGAGTGATTCCCTCTCCCTCAAAAACATCAGTATTTATCAGCTCATATTTTCCGCTGGGGGCAAGCTGTTTATTGATTGCCCTACCAAGCTGTCCGTTACATCCGGTTACTATTATCTTTTCCATAATTCTATTACCTTTCTGTTATCTAGCGTAAAACGGACGGCATTTCTGCCGTCCGCCAACTGTCCAAACAATACCTGCGAACAAACTTATCACTCTGCGTATGTAACACCGTTAACATCAAACTTGGAGAATGAACCACCCTTCTCCTGAATAACAAATATCATTGTCTTGCCGGTATTTAATGTGATTTCCTCGCCGTTATCATCATAATATGTAGTTGGATCATAATCAGCCTTCTTTTCCCAGGTCACATGGATCATCTTGCCCTTTGTGATAAAATAACCGTCACGGGTCGTATCATGCATCTGATATGCAAGATATCCGTTGTCATCTCTGACCTCATGGTAAGTTCTCTGAATTATCACATTTGAAAAAGCAAGCTGTTCTCCTGTCACAGCGTCCTTCTGAGCTGATCCGTAAAGAGTCTTGAGATATACCTCTTTCTCCGGATCATAGGACAGTGCTGACTTGGTTACAGGGAAGCTGGCTGCCATATTGATTTCGGTTGCATCAACAGCATCAGGATAATCTGCCAGTGTGTTGGGTTCTGTGGTTCCTGCAAATTTGAAATGTGCCTGTCCCTCGAATTGATCCCTGTGAGTAGCAGAAAATCCCGCCTTTTCTATAGCAGATGAAACATGAGCACCGTCTGTAAATGCAGTATGCTCGGAAGTACTTCCCTCAGGAACTCTGAAGAATGCGCCGTAATCAGAGCCCATTACTCCACCTACTCCGTTGAGGTTATCTACGTCGTCTTTTCCCTCAGGTCTGTTTGATCCGTTCAGAACGCCCTTAACGTAGAGTTCAGGTCCGCCATAGTGTACCACTATAGGATCATACTCAAGTGCAGCATATATAAAGTAATCTCTTATACTTCTGATATTACCAATTCTGTCAAGGTTCTGCCAATCCTCTAAAATACCCATCTGACGGCTCATGCTGCCCTCTTCCATGATCTCATAGAATACAGCAACATTGCTAAGTCCGTACTGGGGCTGTGCTTCCTTATTGATAGGATACATTACAGCCAGAGGTCTGTTTGTATTTGTAGACTCCTCAACCCACTCATTTGTAAAATAGCTTCTAACCATTCCCTCGTGAGGAGGAAGATCTTCATTCACCTCTTCAACCACGGTAGCCTCTGTGGTTGCCTCAACTACAACCGGAGCAACATCCTCCAATTTCTCGATGCTGATGCCAACCACAGCTTCCTCGTTTGACTCTCCGCATCCTACCAGCATTGCAGCGGTAAGTCCCGCTAAAAACAGCAATTTAAACTTTTTCATTTCAGTAACTATCCTCTCTAACCTTTTATTAACCTTTTATTCTCCAAGTCCGCCTTCAATGGCGCTAACCAGAGCCTCCATGGCTTCCTCTTCATCAGGACCTTCACACTTAAATACCAGTTCATCACCGCACTTAATGCACGCCCCGAGCACACTAAGCACACTCTTAGCATTGGCTGTGTTCTCTCCATAGCTAAATGTGATATGTGACTTGTAATTCATGGCTACCTTGCACAGATTTCCCGCCGGTCGCAGATGCAAACCTGTTGGGTTAGTGATTACAACCTTCTGACTTACCATTATAATTCATAACCTCCTAAGACAGTCCGGCAAACTTGTTACATGCATAAAGCAAACGTCCGCCAATACACATTCCTATATTTACTGTTCCCGCTCAATTTTCACATATACTTCCACAGGATTCTTGAGGGATACCCTCTCCGGGAGCTTCCAGCTCACAGGAATACTGTAGGTTCCATCCTTTATCCCTTCTGTTCCGGCCTTTGAAACAAGATCGCTAAGATCTACGGTTCCATCTACATTTGCAGCATTGACTCCCGAAATTGCACTCTGAAGTCCCTGCACCGTCAGGGATACACGGTCATATTCACCGTCATCCACACTTGCCTTATATCCATCGGGAACATTAACAATATCTATATTTCTGATATCAACATCAATTGTCTTATCCAGAATAGCTCCCACATAGACAACCACTGTTGCGGTTCCGCTGAATTCCTTGTCACCAAAGCTTACACCTGAAGGCAGGTATTTGCTCAGATCTACCGTTGTGGAAAGACTTCCTGTAAGTCCGGCAACACTTAGAGCTTCGTCATTTACCTTGATTTCAGATACCGAAGAAAGGACGCTGCTTCTTCCAGCAATCAGAACCTCTTCGGGAGAGCTTTCAATTTCTCCGGTAAGAGCATAACCTGCGGCAGGTTCTCCTGTTACCGTATAGGAGACAGGCACATATTTTGTCTCATAAATAACGACGTTCACTCTTACAGTCTTAATATTCATGGTAAGGGACTGCATTGTTTCTATAGCCTTACCCTCGGAATCATACAAAACGATATCGGCATCAGTACCGATGTTGGATGTAAACCCTGTGACATCCACATCCACAGAAGCCTTGCTAACCCTGTTGACTACAGATTCAGGTCCACTGATCCTGATCATATTCTGTTCAGTGGAAACATCACCTATCACATAGCCTTCGCTTAAAGTACCCGACGTAGTAGCAGTAAGTGCCAGAGTTTTGCTGGCCTTTCTTTCAACACTCAGTTTAACCACATCAGAACTTAAGACGATGTTCTCGATCTTGTCTCTGTATTTGTTGGTATCTACGTTAATGCTGACCGTATTAAGGCTTGACAGGTCGGTCACATCGGCGGTAGCAACAATATTGCTCTGACTAAGGGAATCTATGACCGTTCTGGGAGCATAGATTGTAACGGAATTAATTACATCACTGTTGTCAAGTACAGTATATATCTGTCCCTGGTCCGTGATCAGGTTAGTGTTCTTAAGTGTTACGGGAATATTGGTATATCTTACGGATATTACCGGGTCATTGATATTTGTGACAAAGAACCAGATCAGCACGGCAAATATCAATGAAGCTAATTTCAATCCCCAATTGGCAGTTATTTTCTTCATTTCTTTGCCCTGGCCTTTCTGGCAAAGTGCTTGACCGAAGCTTCTGCCTTATGTTTATTCTGGATCAGACGAAGACGCTCTCTGAGTCTGTCACTGTCCACAGCTCTTTCCAGTTCGCCCTCATAGGCCACACTGATCTTGCCGGTCTCCTCGGAAACAATGATTGTCAGCGAATCCGTGGACTCAGACACACCAATACCTGCTCTGTGTCTTGTTCCCAGCTCTTTTCCGATTCCCATATTATCGGACAGAGGAAGATAACATGTAGCTGAAGTTATCCTGTCCCCTCTTATGATAACCGCTCCGTCATGGAGAGGTGTATTATGCTCAAAAATATTGATCAAAAGCTGACTGGTTACAATCCCATCAACATCAATTCCGGTGCGTTCATACTCTGTCAAAGGATGGTTCTGCTCAATTACAATAAGTGCACCGGTCTTTACCTTAGCCATCTCAACGCAGGCTCTGGTAATTTCATTAAGTGTCTTGTCGGAAAATCTGCCTTCCGTCCTGTCATCTCCCAAAGATAACATACTGGAAAAGAAATTCTTTCTGCCAAGTTCCTCCAGAGCTTTTCTGAGTTCCGGCTGGAGTATGACCACAATTGCTATAAAGGCAATCCCCACCACTCGTTCAACAATCCATAAGATGGTGGACATGTTAAACAGAGCCGCAATCAGTATAAACACAAGAATAACTATGACCCCTTTTAACAGAGACCATAGCCTTGTATCTTTGGCCCACACAAGAATGTGATATACCAAAAAGGCGATAATGATTATCTCCAGTATATCCGGTATTCTGACACTCGGCATGTGCAGGCTTGTTCGATTAAAATCAAATAGAAAGTCAATCCGTTGCATATAATTTATCTATTTTACCTGCGCCTTTCCCTAGCACGATTTATTCTCTTTACTCTTCTTTCCGGAGCGGAAACCGTAACCTTAGGCACCGCCTTCACATAATAATAATATTCGTCATCTTCAAACTGAACCTTTTCTGTTCTGCTATAGTCAACATTAAAGGCAAAAAACTCTATCACCAGCATCAGTACTGCTGAGAAAATACTACCAATAACTACTCCGCCCAAAGATATGTTGGTCTCACATACCATATCCCCTATAAGGATACATACAATAAGGCTAATAGCACCGGCTGCTATGGCGATCTTCCAGGAATAATCAATGGAAAGTCTGCGGATGATATAAACCACAATTATCGTCACAGCAAAAGCTACGATCATAACCAGCATGGACTTATCACCAAGAATTCCCGTAAGTATCTGCTGGAACTGATTGGCTGCCTCCTGAGCATCACCTCCTATAGTAGTCACATTAGCTGAAAAGAAAGTGACCATATAGTAAATAACTACACCGAAAGCTACGGAAATTGCCGAAGCAGGCGTTCCCAAAAGTCCCATTGCCAGAGGTACAACATACGGGATACGAAGCAGGAAAAAGATTGGTGTCAAAAGAACTGCCAGCGTATCCTTGGGTGCAAATCTGAAATACAGAAGGAACATCATAAGGAAAATAACTGCCGCAATAACCGCACTCTCCAGTGCCAGAGAATATAAATGCCCAAGAATGAAGGCCGCAGCCACTATCACGATAAAATTAGTGGGCATTATGGCGCATAAAAGAGAAGCCATAAGCACAATGGCTATGTTGTTAAGAGGCTGCATATATCCCATTTTGTTGTTGATCACGGCGATTGAAATCAGTGCCAGAAGAAATTTCCAGACATATGCCAGATATATTTCGTTTTTTGCATAGAACCTAGTTATATATTGCTTTATTTCCAGTAATGAAGTCATACCCTTTAATCCTTTTTCTCATACATTTTCGCAAGCTTTTTCAAATCTGCATAATATGCCTTCATACTTCCACGCATTTTGGAATATCTATACGAATAAACGACATATGACACAAGAGAATACACGCCAACAAGCAGGAGGTAATATACAAGAAACCTCCTGCCAATAGCCAATAGATTTTCAGTATTGTAAATGTTTGAAAGAACAAACTCAAATCTGCAGAGCACATAGGTAGCAAGACAAATACCAAAAACAATGGTGGCACTTATAACGGATTTCAAAACATTAAAGCCAACATAATCGCTTCTGAAATATGTATTGATCGTATCGTTCTTTTTGCCTTCGCGCTCCACAAATGCAGCCATTTTGGTCATCAAAATGACTTTCTCTTCATCAATCATTTTTGCTCCTTATGTATCCAGGAAGCGCATTCCAGCCTTTGTTTCTTTCTTAACAGGCTGCTGGAGCTGTGGCTTAGGCTTTGCAAAGGTCTGATTAAGAGTATTTGCCATTGTAGCCTTACACTTTGCACAAAATCTTCCTGTTTCTATCAATTCACCGCAGTTCTCACACTGCAGCTTAATAGGTGAATCCTTGGAGAACATGAGACGCTCTTCACGGATCCACTGCTGGAGCTGCCTGGTCGTAACCTGGCACTCCTCAGAAATCTCTTTTAATCCCGCACGCGGATTATCGATAATATACTGTTTAACCTTTTGGAAGTCATCCTCCATAGCCTTCTTACAAGGCTCGCAGATAGCATTTCCTCCAATGTAATTGAACATTTTACCGCATCTTGCACAATTCCGTAAGTTCATAAAGTGACCTCCGTATATTTTAAGTAGTTTGCCCGATCGAAAGAGTCAGAAAATATATCCTGTCAACTCCGGCGATCCGAAACTCGTGGGCGATCTCATCAATAGTACTTCCAGTTGTATAGATGTCATCGATAATTAGTATGCACTTAAATTTTACATCATTTCGGTCTATATTAAAAGCTTTTTTCAAATTAATGCGCCTTCCGCGGGCGTCCAGCTGTTTCATTGGACAGGTATCTACGGTGCGTTTTATCACATTTTCACAGACGGGTATTTCCAGGTATTCGGATAGTTTTTTCGCCAGGACAGCCGCCTGATTGTAGCCCCTTTTTCGCTCTTTTCCCTTAAACATGGGAACCGGAATAAGGGCCTCCACTCCAAGTGCTCTTATGCGTTTTCCGTAGCGGCGGGCTATTTCCCTTGAGTAAAATAGCGCATATTCCTGCCTCCCCATATACTTAAATCTGTAGATGGAGCCCGAGATACTTCTGTATTTAAATACTCCAAAGCCACGGTCATAAACATGTCGCTGTTTCCTGCAGTCCATGCAGTATTCATTGTCCGATTCCGCACCCAAAAGGGCTTTCCCACACTTCATGCAGGTATTTCCCGAAACAAAGGCTATTTTCTCACGGCACTCTTCATGTATAAGCTCATCCTTTTCAAAAAACCCCACAACCTCATCGCACACCGGGCATCTTCTTGGGTACACGATGCTGAGGGCAGACTCCCCCAGCCTTTTTAATTCATAACTTCTCTTCAACATCAAAAAAATCTATTATCCTGTCTTTCAATCCTGTATATCTTTTCAGCTGTTCGGCGTTTGCAGCCATTTCATACACTGTTTCACTGCTGCCAAGGATGCAGACTGTTTTCCTTGCTCTGGTCACCGCAGTGTACAAAAGATTTCTGTTAAAAAGCATTCTGGGGCCGCTTAGAATCGGCACTATAACCGCAGGGTATTCGCTTCCCTGGGATTTATGTATGGTGATGGCGTAGGACAGTTCGATTTCATCCAGTTCGGAAAACGGATATCTGACCTGTCTTCTTTCATCATATTCCACTACAACATCCTGGGAATACTCATCTATCTCTTTTACAATCCCCATATCTCCGTTGAAAACTCCCATTCCGGAGTCCACTTCGATATTGTTTTTTCCAAGCACGCGCCACTGAGCCTGATAATTATTTCTTATCTGCATGACCTTGTCTCCTTCCCTAAGGACCAGGTCTCCATAGAAGTGTTCCTTTTTCCCGGGAGCGGGCGGATTAAGATACTGCTGCAATATTTCATTTAACTTGACAACGCCCAGGGGGCCTTTCTTCATAGGTGTCAGCACCTGAATCTCGTAAGGATCGGCCTGAACGTATCCCGGAAGCTTGTCCCGTATGAGCTGTATGAGGTGCTTATAAATGACATTGCTGTCATTTCTCTCGAGAAAGAAAAAGTCCTTACTCTTATTATCCAGAACAGGCTTTTCTCCGTTATGTATCCTGTGAGCGTTCATTACAATATCGCTCTCTTCCGCCTGTCTGAAGATTTTCTGAAGTATTATAGTAGGGAATTTGCCACTGCCAATCAGGTCACTTAATATCTGTCCCGGTCCCACGCTGGGAAGCTGCGAGCTGTCTCCCACAAGAATGAGATGTGTTCCGGGAACCAAAGCCTTTAAAAGGGCATAAAACAAATGAATATCCACCATGGACATCTCATCAATTATGATGGCATCTGCTTCCAGCGGATTATCCTGATTTCTTTCAAAATGGATGCTTCCCCTGGCGTCATCCTCCTGGGAAACCATTCCCGAAACCTCCAGAAGTCGATGAATGGTTCTGGCTTCATATCCGGTGGCTTCCGTCATTCTTTTTGCAGCCCTTCCCGTGGGTGCAGCAAGAAGAATATCAAGCCCCTCTCCGGAATAATAATCTATTATGGTATTGATTGTTGTGGTTTTACCTGTTCCCGGACCTCCCGTGATTATTACCACTCCGTTGCAGATACTCTTTAATACGGCAGTGCGCTGGAGATCGTCCAGTTTAATGTTTTTCTTTTCCTCTATGGCAAGGATCCTGCCAAGGCACTGCTGTTCCTCTGATTCAGAAAAAGACTGTACCAGATTGAGCTCATGGAGTCTCGCGGCGCAGCCCTGCTCTTCATAGTAAAAGCTTGCAGCGTAGACCTCGTTTTCATTCTTGCAGGTCACCTTGTGATCCATGATCAGATTCCCAATCTGTACCCTAACCACATCTTTATCGGCTATCTGCTCGGTTCCGTTATCCAATAGTTCAATTGTCTTATCAATAAGAATATCCATGGGGAGATAAGTATTTCCGTCGCCGGCCGCCTGGAGAAGACAGTACATTATGCCTGATTTTATCCTATACTCCGAATCTACCCTTATCCCTACCTTGGAGGCTATCTCATCCGCAGTCTTAAATCCCACTCCGCTTATGTCATCAGCCAGCTGATAGGGATTTTCTTTTATTATGGAATAAATGCGGCTTCCGTACTTGTTGAAGATCTTCACAGACAAATTGTTGCTTATGCCATACTGCTGTAAAAAGATCATGGCATCCCGCATCTCGCGCTTTTCAGCCATTTGTATTGCGATGTCCCTGGCTTTTTTCTCACTGATACCCTTAATCTCCGCAAGGCGCTCAGGCTCATCCTCTATGATCCTGAAGGTTTCATCCCCAAACTTTTTTACTATCCTGGCAGCAAGGGCTTCTCCTATTCCCTTGATAGCCCCGGAGCCGAGATATCTTTGCATTGACACAGCATCGTCAGGAAGGACCGTCTTGCAACTTGACACCTTAAACTGTTCTCCATAGGCTTTATGAACCACAAAAGTACCGGTAAGCTCCACTGTATCCCCCACGTCGGCATCCCTGAAGGTCCCGGTGCATACAACCTCATCCTCTTCTGCTATAAGGTTTATAACGCCGTATCCGTTCTCGGCGTTTTTAAAAAGGAATTTCTCTATGTATCCTTTGATTGTTATATTCTCATTTTCCATTGTGTTACCCTGATGCGATAATTTAAATATTCCGGTTAGCATATTTTAACCGCAACACCCATTATAACATAATAAAACCCGCTCAAATCTTAAGATTTCTTAAGAAGTGCGCGGGTTTTCGTTATTCTATATTTTATTTATCAGCAATTATCATTATCCCATATATTTTTCATCATTCCTTGCTCTCGGGAGCCTGGGGGATATCATAATTGCGCTTTAAATTCTCGTATAGCATCTGGGCAAACCCGTTACTCTGGGTCTCAACGGAAGTCGCACATATATCCTGAAGGGATTCATTTTTGAAATAATCCACAAGAGTCTGTGTGGGTTTGTCCCCGGTATCGGGCTTCATGGCATCCACAGACTTCTGCATTTCCTTAAACATCTGCTCAAGGAAATAGGCTTCAAATCCCTTGCAGGCCGCCCACAGCTCATCATCGGAGGATTTGCCGGATACATTCTGAAGCTTATCCTTCAGCGCAGCGGTAGCAGCATTCTTGCTCTCACTTGCGGCATATTCAGTTAACGCACTGGCGTTTAATCCGGAAATATCAAGTCCTGCCATATTATTTACCTATTATCTCTTAAGACCGTTAGCTGTCTGCATCATTTCATCCGTAGTCTGAATAGCAGTGGAGTTCATTTCATAGGCTCTTTGTGCCACAATAAGATTGACCATCTCAGTTGCAACATTAACATTTGAGCCCTCAAGATATCCCTGCACTATTGAACTTCTCTGAATGCCGTTCTGGGCATTGTTCTCATTTATAACTTCTCCACTGGCTGCAGTCTGCCTCCAGGAAGCGCTTCCCACTCTCTCAAGACCTTCTCTGTTAGTAAACTGGAACAGTCCAATCTGAAGACCGTTTACCTGCTGAGGAACACCCTGATCGTCGGGATAATAAATCTTTCCCTCGCCGTCGATGGTAATTCTGCTGGCAACATAGTTATTGCCCTGAATCTCAATGGGAGTATTATTAATGCCCAAAACCTTATTGCCTTCCGCTGTTGTGAGGGTAAGGCCGCCGCCATCATTCAGCGCCCAGGTGAAATTTCCGTTCCTGGTATAAAGGGGCTTATTGTCAGCATCATTATATGCAAAGAATCCGTCTCCGCTTATCGCAAGAGCAGCCGGATTATCATTATTCAAAAAAGATCCCTGGGAAAAGAACTGGTTTATAGTAGAGGTTCTTACACCCAGACCAACCTGAGAAGTTGTGGGCTTGGGAGAACCGTTTGCCGTTGTGGTAACAGTCTGTAGCTCCTGATACAAAAGAGACTTAAACTGTGCTCCCTGTGCCTTAAAGCCTGTAGTATTGACATTTGCAAGGTTGTTGGAAATTGTATCCACATTTGTCTGCTGGGCGTTCATTCCTGTAGCAGCTGACCATAAACTTCTAACCATAGAGTATACCTCCCGCTAGTGTTTTTATCGGCATGTTAGATGCAGGAATTTATTAAAAAACTATAAATTATAATTTACCCAGCTGATTTACAGCTATTTCAAGGGTCTCGTCAATTGTGGTTATCATTCTCTGATTGGTATCGTAATTTCTCTGAACGGCGATCATATTCACCATTTCATCTACCACCGAAACATTGGACTGCTCCAGGAATCCGGCAATAACCTGACCTGTTCCCTTGCCGGCAGTTGCTCCGTCGATGGGAATAAACATATTCTCGCCGTAATGCTCCAGATTGTTATAGGCTATGCGCCCGTCAGGATAAATGGTCTGCTCAAAGTCAAATACCCCAATGGTATTTTTTACTGTGCCGTCCTGAATAATCTCTCCCTTTGTGTTGATCTCCACCGGAAGATTGGGGTCGATATTATCTATATGTCCACCATCTTTTGAAAGAACATAGTCGCCATCCTGAGTAAGAAGGACGCCTTCCTTGTTCATGGTGAAATTACCGTCGCGGGTATACATGATATCTGTCTGCCCCGCCTGGTCCCTCTCAATATTTACAGCCTTGTTTGTATACTCGATACCAAAAAATCCGTATCCTCCGATGGCAACGTCGAAGGTATTTCCGGTTTCTTTCATGGGACCTTCCGTCCAGTCCACATATCCTTCCCCGATCTTTACACCGGGATTAATAATGCCCAGTCCACGGGCAGTGAACGGGGCATCAGTTACATCACGTATTTTGAGCGCAAGCATATCCTTGAAAGACTGTGCTGTTGCGCCTTCCTTTTTATAACCATTTGTGTTGGCATTGGCAAGATTGTTGGTCAGCACATCCATTCTGTGCTGTTCATTGATCATTCCTGTGTAAGCAGTATAAAGACCTTTTACCATCCAATAATCCTCATACCATCCTGGTTCTCTTTTCTGTTCTATCCCTGAACAGTCTATTAATTAGTCCTCATGGTATCCCGCTATGAACTCTACATAGCGACCTGTTCCGATTGCAACTGCAGTCATGGGATCCTCAGCGGTCATGGTATTAATACCTGTCTTGGAATAAATAAGATCCTCAAGTCCGCGTAAAAGAGCTCCGCCTCCTGTAAGCACGATTCCTCTTGCGGAAATATCTGCCGCAAGTTCGGGAGGAGTATTCTCAAGTACGCTGTGGATAGCTTCAATGATCTGGGATGTAGGCTCTCTCAACGCTTCCTCGGTCTCTTCGGAAGATACTCTTACAGTCTTGGGAAGACCTGTAACAAGGTTTCTGCCTCTTACATCCATATAATCATTCTCAGCGCGGGGATAAGCCGATCCCACTTTGATCTTAATATCCTCTGCTGTACGATCACCAATGAGAAGATTGTGTTTCTTTCTCATGTAACGCACAATCGCTTCATCAAAATCATCACCTGCCACCTTAACGGAGGTGCTGACAACTGTTCCACCAAGTGAAATAACTGCAATATCGGAAGTACCTCCTCCGATATCAACGATCATGTTACCGCAGGGCTTGGTAATATCAATTCCTGCGCCAATAGCTGCGGCAATGGGTTCCTCGATTGTCTTAACATCTCTGGCTCCGCAAAGTCTTGTAGCATCTTCTACAGCCTTCTTCTCAACCTCTGTGGCACCACTGGGAACACATACAGCAATAAAAGGTTTGCGGTGAATCCTACGGCCGATAGCCTTTTTGATGAAATATCTCATCATCTGCTCTGTGATCTTGTAGTTGGAAATAACTCCCTGTCTAAGAGGTCTTACTGCTATGATGTTGCCCGGTGTACGACCAAGCATAAGCCTTGCGTCCTCACCGATGGCCTTAATCTCTTCCGTATCTCTGTCATAAGCCACAACTGATGGCTCTTTAAGAACTACTCCCTTACCTCTGATATAAACAAGAACAGAGGCTGTTCCCAAATCAATTCCAATATCTGCATATTGCATAATTTATAAGTACCCCTTTCAAAATAAAGAAAACAAGTAATTTGTAGTAAAAAATCAGTTATATTAGCGCATAATTGCGGATAATAATTTTGGTTACAATATCATTGCCATTATAAACCAAATAAAAAAACTTGAAAAGGGGTTCCATTATCCTTTATTTATATCGGCAAGTATTTGCGATTACTTAAGCATTCGCTTTATATATGCCCCGGTGTAGGACTTTTTACACTTTGCAACTTCCTCCGGAGTTCCGCAGACAACCACGGTTCCACCGCCGGAGCCCCCTTCGGGACCCATATCGATAATATAGTCACCGGTCTTTATTACATCAAGGTTATGCTCAATCACTACCACAGTATTTCCCTGCTCCACCAGCTTGTGCATTATCTTGACCAGCTTCTGCACATCCGCAAAGTGAAGACCGGTGGTAGGCTCATCCAGGATATAGACAGTCTTTCCGGTACCCACCTTACTAAGCTCCGTAGCCAGCTTGATTCTCTGTGCTTCGCCGCCGGAGAGCTCTGTACTGGGCTGTCCAAGCTTGATATATCCAAGTCCCACATCGTAAAGAGTCTGTATTTTTCTCTTTATGGTCTTAACGTTTTCAAAGAAAGGCAGTGCCTCTTCCACTGTCATATCAAGGACATCGTATATGCTCTTTCCTTTATATTTAACCTCAAGAGTCTCGTGGTTGTATCTCTTTCCGCCACAGACCTCGCAGGGAACATAAACATCCGGAAGAAAATGCATCTCTATCTTAATGATTCCGTCTCCTCCGCAGGCTTCACATCTTCCCCCCTTTACATTAAAGGAGAATCTGCCTTTCTTGTAGCCTCTTGCCTTGGCATCCGGAGTTCCCGCAAAAAGATCCCTTATCATGTCAAAAACGCCGGTATAGGTTGCCGGGTTGGATCTGGGAGTCCTTCCGATAGGCGACTGGTCTATGGCTATGACCTTGTCCACCTGCTCAAGCCCGAGAATATTCTTATGCTTGCCGGGAATACATCTGGCTCTGTTGAGTTCCTTTGCCAGGCGCTTATACAGAATTTCATTTACCAGAGAGCTCTTTCCGGAACCGGAAACACCTGTAACTATAGTCATAACCCCCACAGGGATATCAACATCGATGTTCTTCAGATTATTTTCTTCGGCACCTATGACCTTAAGAAATCCCGCAGGCTTCTTTCTCTCTGCCGGAACCTCAATTTTGAGTTTTCCGGAAAGATACTGTCCTGTAATGGATTCCTTCACCTTCATGATTTCTTCGGCAGTTCCTACAGCAACTATCTTTCCTCCATGGGAGCCTGCCCCCGGGCCGACATCAACTATATAGTCTGCTTCCCTCATGGTATCTTCATCATGTTCAACCACAATAAGGGTATTGCCCAAATCCCTCAGATTCTTAAGGGTGTTAAGAAGCTTGTCGTTGTCCCTCTGATGAAGACCTATGCTGGGCTCGTCCAGAATATAGCATACACCGCAGAGGCCCGAACCTATCTGGGTAGCAAGTCTTATTCTCTGAGCCTCGCCGCCGGAAAGGGTTCCCGTAGCCCTGGACAGGGACAGATAATCAAGTCCCACATCAATTAGGAAGCCGACTCTTGCCCTGATCTCCTTTAATACCTGCGCACCTATTATCTGCTGATGCTCCGAAAGATTAAGATTCTCCAGATAATCGTGGAGTTCTCCTATGGACATGGAGGTTATCTCAAAGATGTTCTTATTATCAATGGTAACCGCAAGAGATTCTTTCTTAAGTCTTTGTCCTTTACACAGCTGACAGGGAGTAATTCTCATATACTCCTCATATTCTGCCTTCATGGTTTCTGAGAAGGTTTCCTTATAGCGCTGCTCAACATTTTTTATCAGGCCGTCAAAGAGGATCGGATAATCCCCCACTCCTCTACTGCCTTCATAGTGAACATTGACTGTTTTATCCGCCCCATGGACAAGCATATGCCTTACGTTTTCAGGAAGATCCTGAAAAGGAGTATCAAGGCTGAATTTGTATGCTTTTGCAAGTGCCCTTAATGTAGCATTTGAAAAGCTCCCCTCTTTATTGGAAGACTGCCATCCCATAACCTGGATACACCCCTCATTCAAAGAAAGTGACTTATCAGGAATCATAAGATCTTCATCAAATTCCATTTTGTAGCCCAGTCCAAAACAATCGGGACACGCACCATAAGGATTGTTGAAAGAAAAACTCCTGGGCTCAATTTCCGCAATGCTTATGCCGCAATCCGGGCAGGCAAAGTTCTGGCTGAAGCTCAGTTCCTGTCCGTCAACCACATCCACCAGTAAAAGTCCGTCCGCCAGAGCAAGCGCACTCTCCACAGAATCCGTAAGTCTTCTTCTAAGGTTCTCGTTATCTTCATGAACAACAATTCTGTCCACTATTATCTCAATGGAGTGCTTGATGTTCTTATCAAGCTTGATTTCCTCAGAAAGCTCATACTGACTTCCGTCAATTCTCGCCCTAACATATCCGGCTCTCTTGGCACGGTCCAGGGTCTTGGCATGTTCACCTTTTTTGCCTCTTACTACAGGAGCCAGAATCTGAAGCTTGGTGCCCTCTCCCAGAGAAATAATGTGGTCACACATCTCATCCACAGTCTGCCTGCGAATCTCCCTACCGCAATTAGGGCAATGGGGAATACCGATTCTGGCATACAGGAGCCTGAAGTGATCATAGACTTCCGTAACTGTTCCCACTGTGGATCTGGGATTCTTGTTGGTGGACTTCTGGTCTATGGAAATAGTGGGGGAAAGTCCCTCAATTCTCTCCACATTGGGCTTATCCATCTGCCCCAGGAACATTCTTGCATAGGATGAAAGAGACTCCATGTATCTTCTCTGCCCTTCCGCAAAAATAGTATCAAAGGCAAGCGAAGACTTGCCCGAACCGGAAAGCCCCGTAAACACTGTAAGAGTTCCCCTGGGAATCTTCACACTTACATTCTTAAGATTGTGTTCATTGGCTCCGCGAACCCTGATGTAATCATGAATATCAGAGGGAAGAATTCTCTTTGTGGTGGTATTTTTCTTGGTCATGTTGCTTTTTTCTGCCATTTTTCTCTCCGCTTATTATTACTTTCCTTCAGTAAGGTCATTTAGTATCTTCTTAAGCTCTACCATCTGATCCCGGAGCGTAGCCGCTGTCTCGAAATCCAGCTCGGTTGCAGCCTTCTTCATCTTCTTCTGAACCTGTCCGATAAGCTTTTCAAGTTCATCCTGATTCATGGACTCAGGATCCTTCTCGAATTTCACTTCTTCTTTTGCTACAGCCTTGGTAACTGCGATAAGATCCCTTACCGCCTTCTTTATGGTCTGTGGCGTAATACCGTTTTCTTCATTATATTTCTCCTGAATGCTGCGGCGCCTTTTGGTCTCTTCTATGGCCTTCTTCATAGAGTCGGTCATATTGTCCGCATACATTATTACGCGGCCCTCTGCATTTCTGGCCGCACGACCTATAGTCTGAATAAGGGATGTCTCTGAGCGAAGGAAACCTTCCTTGTCCGCATCTATTATTGCCACCAGGGAAATCTCCGGTATATCAAGACCTTCCCTCAAAAGATTGATACCTACCAGAACGTCAAACACATCAAGTCTCATGTCTCTGATTATCTCAGCCCTTTCGAGGGTATCAATATCGGAGTGAAGATACTTGACTCTGACTCCGGACTCTGCCAGATACTCGGTTAAGTCCTCAGCCATTCTCTTTGTAAGGGTGGTGATAAGCACCTTGTTTTTCTTGTTGACTTCTTTTCTGATTTCTCCCAACAGATCGTCGATCTGGCCCTCTACAGGTCTTACCGAGATCTCGGGATCAAGAAGTCCCGTAGGTCTTATGACCTGTTCCGCTCTCAAAAGCTCGTGTTCTTCCTCGTACTTGCCCGGAGTGGCGGAACAGAACAGCATCTGGTCTATATGAGTCTCAAACTCCTCAAAATTAAGAGGTCTGTTATCAAGTGCAGAGGGAAGCCTGAATCCATAATCAACAAGGGTTGTCTTCCTGCTTCTGTCCCCGTGATACATGGCTCCCACCTGGGGAATGGTCATATGGGACTCATCGACGATTATAAGAAAATCTCTGTCAAAGAAGTCCAAAAGAGTAAGGGGCGGCTCACCGGGCTGCATGAAATTAAGATGTCTTGAATAGTTCTCAATTCCCGAACAAAATCCGGTTTCACGCATCATTTCCACGTCAAAGTTTGTTCTCTCGGAAATGCGCTGGGCCTCAATAAGTCTGTCCTCACTCTTAAAAAATCTGATCTGTTCCTCCAGCTCTTTCTCAATGTTGTCGCAGGCTTTGTTTATCTTTTCCTGGGGGACAACATAGTGAGATGCGGGGTAGATCATAATGTGGGTAAGCTCGCTGTGGACCTTTGCCGTCACAGGCTCAACCTCAGTTATCCTGTCAATCTCATCTCCGAAAAACTCCACTCTTATGAGAAATTCATCTGCATTTGCCGGGAATATCTCCACCGTATCCCCTCTTACTCTGAAGTTGCATCTGTTAAGCTCCAGATCATTTCTCGTATACTGGATTGCCACGAGATCCTTTATAAGCTCGTCTCTGTCCTTCTGCATTCCGGGCCTTAAGGAAATTGACATCCCCTTGAATTCCTCAGGGCTTCCAAGACCATATATGCACGAAACACTGGCAACTACTATAACGTCTTTTCTCTCAGCCAAAGAAGCTGTCGCCGAAAGACGGAGTTTGTCAATCTCGTCGTTTATGGATGAGTCCTTGGCTATGTATGTATCAGTCTGGGGAACATAGGCCTCCGGCTGATAATAATCGTAGTAACTGACGAAGTACTCCACGGCGTTATTCGGGAAGAATTCCTTCATTTCCCCGTAGAGCTGTCCGGCGAGTGTTTTGTTATGACTTATGATCAGCGTCGGCTTGTTCAAAGCTGCTATCACATTCGCCATCGTAAATGTCTTGCCGGATCCGGTCACGCCAAGCAAGGTTTCAAACTGGTTGCCCGCTTTGAAACCCTCAACTAATTCTTTTATGGCCTGGGGCTGATCGCCGGTAGGCTTAAAATCTGAATGTAATTCGAAGTTCATTTTTGCCAAAATCCTTCAAAATTCTGTCAGTATCTCTTGCAGATATCTTTCATCCTTGATCATTTCATATCTTGTTGTATCATTAGCCTTTTCGAAGTCCAATTTTTCCCTAGAACTACATTATAGAACATCTGTTCCCAGTTTGTAAATCGAACAAATTATGAACTAATTATAAATCTGATTATAAATTAAAAGAGTCAAAGGTATAGACCAGATCCTGTTCTATTACAAAATCATCTTCTGCGACACTGTCAAAAGTATCGCCCACTTCCAGGAGCCTGGTGGTACACATTTGGGCAGTCGCCTTTCCCTCAGCTATTTCTACGGTTTCCTTAGCGTTTTCCGAAAGAAGATTTCCCACACCCAGAATCAGAACCAGCGCAATAAAAATCAGTGCAAATGTATATACAAAAATGATCATTCTATTTCCACTCCTAAATTTTGTTCAAGGTACTCTTCAATTCGCACATGAGCGTTGCTAAGGCGCTGCTTCACAAATGGCATTCTCCTGTCCATATCCTCCGCAGCATAGGATTTGACCCTGTCAGCATACATAAGTGCACAGGTGAGTACAAGGGCTATCACTGCAGCCACAAGAACATTTTTGAGGTTCTTTGCGATTCTGCGGCGCTTTACAACTTTCGGATAGTGTAAAAGAGCTTCCTTGAGCTCCGGGATTGACTTGAACCTGTCATCTCTGTCAGGTCTTGTACACTTGTCGATTATCTGCATAAGCTCATTGGATACTCCCCTGACACCGTTTTGTTTCATATCTGCTATTGCATCTCCGTCCTGGGGATTGACTCCCGTCAAAATCTGAAGAAGGGTTATTCCAAGGCAGTAAATATCCGTTCTGGGATCCGTCTGTCCCAGATTTCCAAACTGCTCCGGGGCCGCAAATCCCACGGTTCCGATGTTCTGAGTATCGCTTTTTTCCGTAAAGTCATAATATCTTGCTGCACCGAAATCTATCAAAGCTACATGTCCGTCAGGCTTAAGTATTATATTGGACGGCTTAAGGTCTCTGTAGATCACAGGCTCCCTCCGACCATGAAGATACCTCAGGATATCGGAAATCTCCAGGGCAATGGAAACCGCTTTTTTCTCCTCAAAAAGCCCCTTTAAAGCCATGACCTTTTCCAGGCTCATTCCCTGAAAATGCTGGAGCACCACCATGTCTTTTCTTTTCTCTATGAGCTTAGGTATGGATTCATTATCAAGTCCCGCGAGGATCCTGGCTTCGTTCTCCAGACTGTCTGTCCTAGCCTTTGACATTTTCCCGTCAACAGTTTTTACCTTTTTTATGGTGACAAACGCTCCGCTTTCTTTGTCCAGCGCCTGAAAAGCCACACTGTTTCCACCTTCTCCAAGTTTTCTCAGTATCTTATAATTTCCCATTTCATCCTCTTCCAATTCATTAAAACTCCATGCATACCGCAGCCACGGATATGTTGTCATCCTCATCCCTATCCATGGCATCTTTAACCATTTTTTTGCACTCAAGAAGCATGTCTTCTCCGCTGACGCACATCTGCGGACAAAGCTTTTGGTACAGTTCTTCCTCATTCATCGTCCTCCAAAAGCCGTCAGTACAGGCAATTATTGTGGTACTACCCTCAAACTCGCCTTTCCTTATCTCCGGAACAGGCACCGCTGATGATCCGATACATTGTAAAAGAACGCTCTTCTGGTCGTCATAAAGAGCTTCCCGGGGTGTTATAAGCCCCTTATCCAGCTTGTCCTGAAGAACACTCTGATCCTTGGTGAGTCTGTATACCTTATCTCCCCGAATGGCATATAATCGGGAATCTCCCACGTTCACGACAATATATCTGTTTCCCATCTGGAAAAGAGCTGTCATAGTGGTCCCAAGGCTGATTCCCCTGTGCTTACCGTACTTTTTCAGTTCCCCGCTGATGCGCACCACCATTCTCCTGAAGGATTCTTCAATTACTCTCCAAAGTTCCTCGGTGTCCAGATTCTGCAAAAGAATCAATTCCTCATGAAACCAGGATTCCAGTGTCCGTATGGCTTTACAGCTGGCAATTTCCCCTTTGGACAGACCTCCCATACCGTCACAAACAGCCACAAGGGATATTCTTCCGTGTTTTTTAGTATTGGCAACCTTTACAAGGGCTGAATCCTGATTAATTTTTCTGCTTTTTCCCACATCAGTGCAAATGCACGCTTTAATCCTCATTTCTTCTCCTTAACACAAACTGCAATATCAACAAAATAATTAAGTGGAATGGTCGCTCGATAAGAGCAAAATATAAAAATTTGAAAAAAAAGACTGTGCTCAACCTAAGCACAGTCTCAAATATTACTATCGAATTATTTATTTGTCAAGAAGATCTTTTATTACCTCAACCGCTTTATCCAGCTGATTGTCTGTCTTGTCCTTGGCATAAGCCTCGGCATCAAGTTCTATCTCCACGTCAGGCTCAATGCCTACGCCATGGATATTTATCCCGTTTGGAGTAAAGTAGCTGCTCACTGTCATCTTTACAGCGGTGCCGTCCCTGAGATCAAAGATACGCTGAACAATTCCTTTTCCATAGGTAGTGGTTCCAACCAGTGTCGCCTTCTTATAATCCTTAAGGGCACCTGCCAGAATCTCGGAAGCACTGGCAGAATACTGATTTGTAAGAACAACCACAGGAATATCTATCTCATGTTTTCCATCACAGGTGTAATTCTCCCTGTTGCCGTCCCTGTCCTCGGTATAAACTATATTTCCCTTGGGAAGAAGCTGCCTTGCTATATCACAAACAGTAGAAAGACTTCCTCCGGGATTACTTCTAAGGTCTATAATGAGTCCCTCTATATTGTCGGCTCGAAGTTCTGCCAGTCCCTCAATGAACTGAGTAGTTGTAACCTCGTCAAACTCTGTGATCTGAAGATATCCGATATTATCCTCAAGAACTTTGGTGTTTATTGTAGGAACCTCTATTTCTCTCCTGACAACATCCACTTCCACATTGTCGGCTTCTCCTGTACGAACCAGAGTAAGATGAACCTTAGTGCCGGCTTCTCCCTTTATAAGACCTACCACCTCTTCAAGAGAAAGACCCTGGGTAGAATTCTTATCGACCTCATATATCACATCATCTATGCAAAGATTCATTTCCTCTGCGGGACTTCCGGGAATTACTCCGGATATTCTCGGCATATTTATGGTAGTATCAAGACTCACATAAGCTCCTATGCCGTAATATACACCCTTTGTATCGCTCATGAGCTTTTCCAGCTCAGACTCGGTATAGTAAACAGTATAGGGATCCCCTAAAGAATCCATTAGTCCTTTGTATATTCCGTTGGCTTCTTCCTGTTTGTCTATGTCCTCTTTGTAGTAATAGGTGTCGATCACGCTCTCAAGAGACTGGATCTTGGATAGCGTAGTCTCATTAAGTAGCTCGCTCACCGGCTCTTTTATGGCATTTCTGATCACCGAATTCCTATGAATAAGCACTATCAGACAGGCCGATATTCCCAGCGCCGCACAAAGAACTCCCACAAGAATTCCGCTGATGAATCTTTTGGTCAGCCTGGCTTTTTCTGCCTGATACTGTAAATCGCCCTGTTCATTCCCCTGCTCCTGATAAAACTCAGGTCCATTACTGTTAAAATCCACTATAATTCACCTCAAAGCTTTTATTTTAGGTAATTCCAGGGGCTAACATAAGCTCCGTTAAGTCTTACTCCAAAGTGCAGATGGTTTCCTGTGGATCTTCCGGTGGAACCCACTGCTGCTATCTTAGTGCCCGCACTTACATCCTGTCCCTTTGAAACATAGAGAGCAGAGCAGTGCATATATACCGTATAAAGTCCGCCGCCATGATTGATCATGACGTAATTACCCATGGATCCCTCATAAGCTGCTGCCACAACCGTTCCCTTATAGGCTGCCAGAATAGCTGAGCCGCCGGGAGCAGCCAGGTCAATTCCATTATGCATCTTCTGCACTCCCAGGGTTGGATGAATTCTCATTCCGTAATTGTCAGAGATTCGCGTATAGCTTGGACACGGCCAGGTAAACATTCCACCGTCGTAAGTATATTTGCTGTAAAGAGCTGCCTTATCAGCCGCAACTTCACGCTCAAGAGCTGCGATAGCTGCATTTTCCGCCTTGATCTCAGCTTCATACTCACGAATAGCCGCTTCTTTATCCTTGATATCTCCTTGAACAGCTGTGAGTTCATCACTTTTTTGTTTTAAGAGTGCCTCAAGATTGTCCTGTTCTTCCTCCCTTGTAGCCTTTGTTTCCTCCAGGGTTTCCCGCTCTTCCTCAAGAGCCTCCTTGGTCAGAGCTATCAGCTGCGTGGTAGCAATATATTCATTGAGCTTATTTCTGTCATATGCTGAAAGCATCTCGATGTATTCGGCCTTATTCAGCATGTCGGCGAAGCTTCCGGACTCAAGCATAAGTTCAAAGTACAAGGTGTTTCCACGCTCGTACATGAATTTTATCCTTTTTTTCATAGCCTCGTACTGCTCCTGCTGAATGCGCTCCGCCTCTGCAAGTTCAGCTGTGGTTATCTCTATCTGCTCTTCCTTTTCTGCAATCTGGTCAGTCAGGGCATCAATCTTTTCCTGAATATCCACTAAAGATGCATCAATTTTGGAGATGTAGCTATTCAGATTTGCCTTACTGCTCTCGAGCTGTTTTTTTACCTTCTCAAGATCTGTCTTGGCATTCTTAAGAGAATCTCTCTCCTTTTTGGCATTTGAAATCTGCTTCTCCTTCTGCTTGATGCTCTCTTCGGAAACAGCAGCCCTTGCCGGAACGGAAACACTACCCGCAAAGCATATAGCCATGATCAGACATAAAACCACATTCAGTATTCTCTTTTTTCCAATGCGTAGTATCCTCTTCAAAGCTTACGTCTGCCCTCTTCTTTACACATGTAGATGCTTTCTTACTGTGGTGAAACTTCCAAAGAAACCGATTCCTATTCCGATTGCCATTGAAACGGGAATTAGGTTGTTATAAACAGTCTCAACAGGAAGGAAATCAAGAAGAGAACTAAGCATTGTAAATTTGGATATCACATAGGTGATAGCGTGTGTGTACACGAAATATACAATCACAAGAGGAATTATCGATCCGATAAGTCCGATTAAAATTCCCTCTACAACGAAAGGTGCTCTTACAAAAAAGTCTGTGGCACCGATGTATTTCATGATGTTGATCTCATCTTTTCTGACGGAAATACCCATGGTTACGGTGTTGCTGATAAGGAATACCGATACCAGAAGCAGGATAAAAATAATTCCGGCAGATACATATGCTATGAGTTTATTAATACCGCTTAAGGTATTGGCAGTGATCTCAGATCTGTTTACTTCCCTGACAACACTGATGGATTCCGCATAGGTTACAAGGGCCTGCTGCATGGAAACGTCGCTAAGATAAATCTGGAGATTGGCTGAATCAGCCAGAGGATTCTCTGTAAATCCGTCCGCATACTCCCCAAGATATTCGTTTTTAAAGCCCTCCCAGGCAGCATCAGCAGAAACATATTCTATTTCCCTGACTTCCGTCCTGTTTTCCAGATCGCTCTTTACAGCCAGAATCTGGTCTTCCGTGGTGCCTTCATTAAAAAATACTGTGACTGAAACTCCCTCCTCAGCTGTTTTAACAACGTGCTGGAAGTTCGTGATAATTGCATAAAATATACCGAACAGGAAAAGGCAGGCGCTGATTGTTGCTACAGATGCCAGCGTATACCACTTATTTCTGCCAAGGTTCTTAAAGCCCTGTCCGATGGTGTAAAAAAAGCTATTAATCCTCATCGATGTACATACCCTCTTCTTCGTCCTCTATTATGACGCCCTTCTTCATGGTTATAACTCGTTTTTTCATGGCATTAACGATCTCTCTGTTGTGGGTTACCACGATAACAGTAGTGCCGTTCTCATTAATCTGTTCCATGAGCTTCATTATTTCCCATGAATTGTTAGGATCCAGGTTTCCTGTAGGCTCATCTGCCAAAAGGATTGCCGGCTTGTTTACCAGGGCTCTTGCAAGGGCAACTCGCTGCTGCTCACCACCGGATAGCTGATGTATTTTATTTTTGTACTTGCCTGCAAGATTAACTGTGGCAAGTATTGAAGGAACATTTCTCTTGATTTCTCTTGAAGGAGTCTGAACTATTCTCTGGGCAAAAGCAACGTTTTCATATACATTTCTGTCCTTGAGAAGTCTGAAATCCTGGAAAACTATTCCCAGATTTCTCCTGAACTTCGGAATCTTGCTGTGCTTGATCCTTCTGAGGTTGTACCCCAGTACTGTGATTTCCCCCTCTGTGGGAACCAGTTCACGAAGAAGGAGTTTGATCAGAGTTGATTTACCCGATCCGCTGTCTCCCACTATAAAAACAAATTCACCCCTCTTTATATGAAGGGTGACTCCGTTTAAAGCAGGTGCCCCCGTGGAATAAGACTTTGTCACGTTTTCAAGTGTGATAACCTCATCCTCGGGTATCTGCCTGCCTGTTCTTCTACGTCTGTATCCTCTTTCCATAATTCTCCCCTAAAAAACTGTCTTTTATAACTTAGATTATCTTTTTAAATTAACTGAATTTCTCCATGTACTTCATATACCTTACTACCATCAGCGCAATCTTAAAGGTAATGGCATCATCAAACACTCTTAAATCCAGACCGGTACTCTTCTGCAATTTGTCCAACCTGTACACAAGAGTATTCCTGTGAATAAAGAGCTGTCTTGAAGTCTCCGAAACATTCAGGCTGTTCTCAAAGAACTTGTCAATTGTGGTAAGGGTTTCCTGATCGAAATCGTCAGGATTGCGTCCGCCGAAGATTTCCTTGATAAACATCTTGCATAGAGGAATGGGAAGCTGATAAATAAGTCTTCCGATGCCCAGTTCACTGTAACAGATCACCTTTCTGTCATCAAAGAAAATCTTGCCTACATCCAGCGCCATCTTAGCTTCCTTAAAGGAGCGGCTGACTTCCTTTATCTCTCCCACAACCGTACCGTAAGCAATGCGAACTCCGCCCAGTCCCTCTTTTTCCAGAGTCTGGAGCATTTCCTCTGCAATCCGGGAAATATCAGAAGGCTTAAAGATGTCACTGACATCTTTTACCACAATAACGTTATCCTCATCTACCTCTGTCACAAAGTCATTGCCGTTTCCGAAATGAGTCCTGGTGATCTCAAGGGCATTATTGTCCCGTCCGTTGATAGACTCAATTATCATGGCAACTCTCTTGGCATCGGTCTGGATATGAAGCTTCTTGGCTCTGCTGTATATATCCACCAAAAGAAGGTTATCCAAAAGCAGGTTCTTAATGAAGTTATCCTTGTCAAATCTCTCCTTATATGCCACAAGAAGGCTCTGGATCTGATATGCTATCATCTTGCCCAGCATATAGGTATTCTCTCCACTGCCGGAGCAAATAAGGATATACTCAAGCTGCTGCTCATCATATATCTTAAAATACTGATGTCCCTGTATCTCCTGGGAATCTGCCGGTGAATCCACAAAATCTCTGGCAGAAAGGGAAACTCCTGCCATGTCTGTAGTGGTGGAAGCCACTTCCTTCCCATCAATATCAAGCACGCAGAGATCCACGTGTGCTATAGTCTTTAGTCCGTCAATTGTATTCTGGAGGATTTGATTTGATATCATGTATAATACCACCTTCTTTAAAAACTAAAGTCATTTTAATACAAATGTACAAAAAAATCCATATGTATAGAGGGTGTTTTTGTACATTTTTTAAATTTCCTCGTCAAAAGTCACAAAAAGGAATCTTTGTTTTTGTGTGGAAGAATAATTGGCATCTATAAACTTCCGTATAATTATGCCGATATAGGAGTTAGGACAAAGTATTTGTGTCCCATAGGGACACTGCTTTTGCACAGGAGGTGCCTATGGACATACCCGCTTTATCAATGGCACTATCTCAGAACAAGATATTAAACGATGTTGGCGTCGCAGTTCTGGCTAAGAGTCTGGATACTATGGAGAGCGCTGGAGAAGCGCTAGTATCAACAATTGATTCAGCGGCAGAATTATCGGTAAATCCTAATATTGGAGCCAATATCGACATAAGAGTCTGAGGTATCTTCCAAAACACCCGCAGCAAACGCTGCGGGTGTTACTAATTAATCAGATATACACTGACATTATCATGTATCCAAATGAAATAGTAAGGGCCAGGACCAGCGGAACAGTTACAAGCTGATATCCCTTCTTTTCACTTTTTACTATATTGGCAAAGAAAGCACTTCTTCCTTCATTCTCGGATATCTTGTAAACCAGGCAAAGGGCTATGGTGGTGGCTATAATGGCCGCCAGGAACAATATTCCCAAAAATGGAGCATTTATGGCACTTTCCTCGGCCTCCGAAAATAATTCCGAAGCCTCTTCGAAGACATCTTTTTCACTAAACATCATGAGAATTTCAATGGAATTAAAGACTGCGTGCGCAAGAAAAGATGTAAGTACGCTGCCTGTGGCCTCCACCAGAAGAGCCAGCATGACTCCCATAACCGTGGCATATGCAAACTGATTGAAATTCATATGCATGGCGCCAAAAAGAATCGAGGATAAAATCACGGCACCTAAAATCTTACCGGTCTTATGATAGGACTGCAGAATAATTCCTCTGAAGGCAATCTCTTCCACCAGAGGACCGAATATACCAATTGACAGTATCATTGTCCATATGGGCATGTTAAGAATATCTCCGCTTATCTCCGATACGGCATTGTCAACAAAAAGCATTGAAACTGCATTTACAAATGCTACCAGAGGAAACAGCAGGATTACATAGATGACAGTATAAAACGCTGATGAAATCTTTATTCTGTGAAAGGGAACTATATGTTTAAAACTGTCTCCACTGTAAAACACCGCTGCCAGCCCCGGAATCAGGATCATCAATTCACTGAGCACATTGTTGAGCAGGATGGGAATGTTTTTTCCTCCTGTCATAAACCATAAAACTACAACAAAAGTCAGCGCCACACTGGCCAGTATCATATATAAAAACGCCCTGTTGGCACGTCTGTAATCCATATAAAACTCCTTAATCCGATTAACTGATATTCGCTAAAGCTACCAAATCATCCTATTTATTTACAAGGAAAATGTCAAGTGCAGGACGGCAATTTACCTTCTCACCAAAATCCCTGTATTGTTATCAGGTGCGCCGCATTTATCTACATCCTGATGAATTCTTCCAAGAACTGCCATCATATCCTCGTCGGATAAACACCCCCGGAGTTCCCCGGCAAGATTACTTATGTAATCATCCCCCAGGACCTTGTAAATTCCGTCGCTGCATAGTAAAAACATATCATTTTTACTGATATTGCCGGTCTGACGATTTGCTATCAGATCCTCACTTACTCCCACAGCCTTTAACAGCTTTCCTTTGTTGGCGTCAAAGGAAGGGTCATTCTCTATTCCCTGCCACACATCATCCTTGGTTATCTGAACCATATTTGCGCCGTTTCTGCGATAGCACCTGCTGTCTCCCACAGAAACTATGCAGTACTTCCCGCGAAAAATAAGAAGCGCCACCACCGTGGAGCCGCAGACAGCTGTCTTATTGTATTCGCTGTAAACTATCCTGTTGGCATTTTCTATGACTTTTTCAAAATCATCAAAGAGCTCTTCCTTGGATCCCTCATAGGGTTCAGGTAAACTCTCGCACCAGTTCTTCATACACTCCGTGATCTTCGCCGATGCCAGTTCTCCTTTTGAATGACCACCCATTCCGTCAGCCACGCAAAAAACCGCAAAATCGCTTCTGCGTCGTGCATATAAAGAGTCCTGATTACCCCCCGGTCTTGAGCCGGGATGGGTGTATGCGGCATATATTAAGTTTTCAATCTTTTTATTGTTTCTGGATAGAAACCACATAGGTATGCCTTCCTATAGTAATTTTTGTATTGGTGATAATAAGCTTGGGTATGCCCGCACTTATCTTTACGCCGTCCACTGAAGAGTGATTCTGTACAGACTTAAGATCTGTGTATTTGAACACGTCATTTTCCACGGAAACAATTGCCTGATGGCCGTGAACTGTTGTATCGTCACTGATCACAATGCTGTTGTCAGGCTGTCTTCCGATATTTATCTGATCCACCAGTTCACATCTAAAGGATCTGGAGGAGTCTGCAGTATCTGTCAGTATAAATCTGTATCTTTTAGGCTGATCCGCTGCCCCTCCCGGAGTCATTCTTACGGTATTTCTGCTTTCCTGTTTGGGTGGAGTATCCAACAACATGGTTCTCTGGTATTCGCCCTCACCTCTGATAGGCGCTGCATTCGAGTTATTGTTCTTCTTGTTGCCCGACTTTCCTTTATTTTTCTTTACAAGCATGACTATCAGGAAAACAATGGCTGCACCCAGAATGACCGCTGCTGCTATTATCGCATAGAGCACCCATCCGTTCTGATTCTCAGATTCACTTATATCTTCCGGAATAACGTCTTTTATATCTTCATCTTCTTCAACAGTACTGCCCTGATTGGAATCATCTGTCGTTACCTGTGCTGCAGCATCCTCTTTTATGGAAAAAGGCATTTCAACTCCAAAAATAAGCTCTGTTCCGTCAGAAAGGGTAAGCTTACTGCTCTGTCTTCCCCCGGTCTTGGCATCCTCGGGAATTTCCGTCTCAAATACCGTCAGTGAATTATCTTTGGCTGTTATCTGAGATACTTCGCTTTTGTCGCCCTCTTCAAGTATCATATACTCGCATCCTGTAAGCCTTGAAAGAGCAAACATATTTTCAAGCTCGGAGTCGTTTTTACCGGTTCTGGTTCCGAAGGTATAAACCGGGTATGGGCACTCATCAAGCTTTTTATTTAATTCTTCCCTGGTGACACCTATAGGCTTATTGTCCACACCATCTGAAAAGACGATGATTCTGGTATACCCCGCGTAATTTTCTGCCTTAAGCTCGCCGATGAGCTTATACAGAACATCTGTGAGGTAGGTTTCCTGATCTACATGGGTTATGGAATCCACTGCATTTTTCAGGACAGTATAGTCCGCGGAATACGTATCGGAAAGATAGGATATATCCTCGGAAAAAGTGGCCAGCCTGAACTCTTCATTCTGACCATGGGCATCAATAATTGACTTGATACTTTCCTTGAGTAAAGGTCTGGAATTCTGGGGAATGGAAAGAGAATTGTCCACCATGATAAGAGTCCTCATGCTCTCTTTATCTTCTGAGACAGAGTAACCCTTAGGCTCCTGTGCTGCTATATTCCCGATCTGGTAGGCTGCACCCTGGGGTGATGAAGCTTTTCTTACATATGCTTTCACAGTGGCGTCATTAACATAAGCCTGCATTACCTTTGAATCAGACGCTGCATAAGCTCTTTCAATGTTTATCACTGTTAAAAGAGCTGTAAATAGAATACTTAGTATCAGCAGTTTATTTTTTCTACTTCTTTTCATTCCTCAAAACTCCGTTCCGAATTAATGTGCCAAAGACAGTGCCCCGAGAGGCACTGTCTTTATCATTCCAGTTATAATCTTCAGATCATTGTGATATCGCCCGCAAGGCTGTTTGCTGTTTCTACGTTAGCAGTTTCAGCTGCCTCATAGTTCTTTGCAATTTCCATAAGATCTGTGTAGTACTCATGGCACATATCATAAATCTGCTTCATCTCATATCTGAGATTTTGGAACTGATTGTTGTATCTGTCCCTTGCTTCGCCTCTCCAGCACTGATTGGTTGATTCCACAAGCTCCAGCATCTTGTCTGTTAAATTCTGAACCTCGGTTGCGTGCTGATCAAAATTGCTTGCTTCTGTCCTTAAATCCTGTACATCGGTTACCATCAAATTATTTAAATTAGCCATTGTTAGCCTCCTTCATATTCCTTAATTCATTCCGGTTAATGTTATTTGCTCTTGATATCTATTACTGATTAGCTACAGTGATGTTAGCGCCCTCTGCCTGCTCATACTCCTGAAGAATCTGCTCTAGGCCCACAACATACTCATCAATTACCTGTGCGAAGTTTTCAAAATTAGGATATTCTCTCTTGAAGTGATCCTGGAATGCTGTGCTGGCATCGCCTTCCCACTTTGATGTCAATGCTGTCTGCTCTGTATTTACATCATCAGCTTTTTTTCTGAACTCTGTATTAAGATTTCTAAGATTGTCGATGATCCCCTGAATATCACTACTACTCTTTACAACGATTTCTGCCATTTTAAATTTCCTCCTTAATTGTTTGGTTTACTTTTTTATTCTTCAGCAATTGCTATTGCTGCCAGTTCCGCATCTCTTGTCCTTGTGGCGATATCTTCGATCGCCCCTGCCACCTTTCTGATCCCGTCAGCGGTTGTATTTATATTTTCCTGAACCTTCCTGCCCTTTGCTATGAATGCCTCTGAATTTTCTCCGTCCCAGCTGTTATTCACCTGATTTATGGCGCCGCCAAGGTTTCCGGCATTGTCATCCATGCTTCTTGCTATGCTCCGAAGTCTTTCAGCAGCATCCATAGCTCTTTTAAAATCCATCTGTATCTGCCAAGCTGTTTTCACTTTCCGCCACCTCCTATATCATTTCTATGTCTGTGGTCATTTGGGATGCCGTCACTTTGTTAATCCCTTCGGCATTTTCATAGATACCTGCCATCTTAAGCAATCTGTCGGGATATGACTGAAGTCGTACCAACATCTGGTCTATTCCCTGAACCCTGTTTTCATACTCGTCTCTTTGCTTGTTTCCGGCTTCACCCAGCCAGTAGGAGGAGGTTCCCCTTATTTCTGTAGTGATCTGATTTATATCGTTTCTCATGTTATCGAGGTCTGCCTGCACTACATTCTTTTGAGTTCTAAGTTCCTCGGGAGTAACCCGAAGGGCTATTTTAATTTCCATCTCATCCTCCTTATATTGGCATCTGGTCTATCATGCCTGACACAGAGTTCTCACAGCTGCTGTACTCAGTATGTGCGAATCTAAGTTCTTCCATGATCTTTTTAAAATCATCGATCATAGCCTGTGTCTTTTGCCTGTCTGCTTCAAAGGTTGCCAGGAACTCATCGTGGGCCTCACCCTCCCACATTGCGTTGAGTGCATTCATGTGGTTTACCATGTCATTAAAATGATTTACCAGGTTGTTGTAGTAATTGTTGTACTCACCGATGTCCCCATCGAACCTCTCCAGCTCGTTTGCCATGCGCATCGCCATTTCCTGTCTCTCCCTTCATTAATCAAAAAGATCAAGTATTTCATCAAGTATCCTGTGATCTATTTTCCTGTTTCCTATATCTCTGACAAAGCCTGTCAGGGTGTAAACCGGAAGATTTATCCTGAACTTATCATTGTCCATGTTGTCCATGATTTCTTCTTCACAGTCATCATATCTTCTGGCGATCCGTATTCCAGTGTCATAAAGAGCACCCTCCTGTCTCGCCTCGAGTCTCAAATTATCTTCCAGGGCGCTCAGGGTTCCGACTATGGGACCCATGCAGCTTATCCCTTGAAGAAGGTATTTGACATCCTCTATTTCATATGCATTTCTCTGAAGGCTCCTGCTGCCGTCCTGAAATCTTCTGACTGCGGCCTTAAAATCATCTGTATTTATCTCAAACATCTTTGTTTTCCCTCTGTCTGATTATAATTTAGCACGCTCCCGGATTATCAATATCATAATCTGACGAACTGCATGCAAAATCGGATGAGTGGTATTTTTTGTATTTTTAGGTCAAAATCAGTCTGGTCCCGCTGGTTACGTAACACTCTGCCAAGGAATTCTTTCTGGGCAGGATTGAGGCCTCCTTCACCTTGTAAAGATTAAGGTCCGTCTTTTCTCCCAAAAGTGTGGTCCTCTCCTTCTGCTCGATCATCTCCGTAATCTCCAGAATCACACTCTCAATAGTTACGCTTTCGTTGAGACTGAAATTATAGGTCTTGTCAACTGATGGAACAAAAACATCAACTAAAACCATCTTTTCCCTCCAATAGTTTATCTACTTCCTCTGCATCTACGGTAAAGCTCTTTTGTACTTCGCCGCTGCCTTTCATAAATCTGTCAATTTTTATCCGGGCAAGCCTGTAATCGGAAAAGCTCCTAAGCTTCTCCTCAAAATCCCCAAGCTCCAGCTTTACCCACTCGGGATGATGTTCATCAAGGCATAGACATACGCAGGACAGATTCTCCCTGTAAATATAGCAGGGATTAAACTTACTTCTCTCCTCACTGATGACATAGGTACAGGAGGCATTTGAAAGGACATCCATAATCTGCCTTATTTCACCATTCATGGTATACTTTTCATCCGCTCCCGGAATTAAATACTTATCGGTGATAAGTTCCCCGAAGGCCTCTTTAAGCTGTCTTTCATCTGCGGACAGCTCAGAAATCTCCTTTGGCAAAAGAATATCTTTTATTTCCATCTTGTACAAAAGAAGCAATAACTGATGAAAAGAAAGTATTACCGTCTTATCATAAATCGGGCTCATTTCAACACCTCCCTGATATCACTCTTGTACGACCTGGAAACAGGAAGCATGGAGCCATCTGACAGATATAGAGTGTTTTCTGCTCCCACAAATTTTTTTACCTTGTGAAGATTTACTATGTACCCCCTGTGGCATCTGAAAAAATATTCAGGAAGAATATTCTCCAGATTGTCCAAGGTCTCATAATAACCATATTCTTCTTTTTTGGTCCTTATATAGACCTTCTTGGCACTGGCTTCCACGTAGGAAATGCTGTCATAGGGAATCTTGGTCACACCCTCCTTGGTGTCGATGCTGATGCTCTGATCATCGCCTTTTTCCCCGGAGGAAAGTACCGAATCAAGAAACTCCTCCACTGTAAGTCGCATTCCTTCGCCATCCGAAGGTCTTAGAATAATCGCCGTTGGAAGTATGTCAGGTCTCACGTACTCTCTCGGGGAAGTGGTCATGTCCACCAATAGGAGAAGTGCGCTGGAGGGAAAGGTCTTCCTAAGTAGTGAAGCGCTTTCCTTCCCCCCGTTTACTCCAAAATCCAGACAGCAAAAATCGTTGATATCAAGCTCCTTTATGGTCCTGAAAAAAAGCTTTTGGTCTTCACACTCAATTATTCTGCTCTCATCATCACTTCTAACAGCAATTCCATCCTTCACCAGCCCGGCAAGAAGTGCCCTTTCTTTTTCATCATTATCATAGATAATGCCTGAAATCATTTCTTCCTCCTCTATAAAAGATATTTAAAAAATGTTCATCGTCCCTTATAGATGGGAAGTACTACTTCGCTTACAGCTGTCTCGTTATCCATAGGAAGCATCGCTCTTCCCGGCGCTTTGTTCACTGTGAATGATCTCCTGTCATGGTTGTCAAAATTCATGCCTGCCACGGAAGTTGTGTTTATCATGCCGCCGAAATGTATGCCCTTTTTGTCTCTGACAAAAAGTTTAAAGAGATTAATCGCAGGCGCTGTTCCGAGATCCTCTTTATTTATGGTTGCAAACCAGAAGATGTTATGAAGAGCTCCTTTTTCTATTATCATCTCCATATTGGCCATGATATTGGCAGGAACACCTTCTTCGGTCGGTCTTTGCATCCTCTCGACAAAGTCAGGCAGATTTTCGATAAAGATGAATATCTTCTTATACTTCTGCATATATTCAAATATCTCTTTATCCTCGGCGTTCTGCTTAACCAGCTCTGCCTTTGATCTGTTCCTTACCACAACTTCGGTCTTTAAGAGGTTGCTCAGGCACTCTCCCCATTCCTTTTCGCTTTGGATGTACTTTGCTCCGATTCCCTCCGCAAAGGCTCCCAGATGTCCGGCAAAGTCCACTATGATAACGTCTCCGTTTTTCTCTTTAGCGGTAGCGGAAAGAACCTTAAGCGCATTGGTCTTTCCTTTCTTTTTGCCTCCTGTGATAAGGTAGGTGTAAATGCTGCTAAGGTCTATTCCGAAGTTCTCAGCAAAACGAGCCTCATAGCCAAGAGGAAGGAACCTGTCTGTATCCAGCATTTTCTGTGAATCTTCAAGCTTCATAAACTCTGACCAGGAAGGATCTGCAGGTATCTCAGGTATCTGCCTTGCCCTTACATTTCCGCCATCTTCCCAGACCGTCTTCATCTCGGAAGCTTTAGCTGAAGCCTCTTTGTTCATCTCATTTTCATTAGCTGCCATTATAGGAAGCGCCGTCTGGAATTCAAGGATACGCTCGCCGACCTTTCCGATTGCTCTTCCCTTTACTCCTGCTTCAGGACATAGTCTAACTCTGGAAACTCGCATGTAGTTGCTGTAATCATAGCTGTTATTAAGTTCCAGACAAATAGGCGTTCCAAAATCCTGTGCTATTCTGTTTGGCATTTCTCCGTTGCCGATTCCCGTAGCAGATGCAACGAGATAAATACCGCAGCTTAAGCCTTCCTTAAGGAGCTTCTGGATTGTTCCGATATATGTCTCTCCGGTTCTTGAAAGGAGGGCAGCGAAGTTGTCGATAATTACAAATACCGCAGGAATGTTTCCGCTTCCATGGGCCTCAATATACTGATTAAAGCCGATATCACCCATGATTTCTTTTCTCTCCTTCATTATTCTCATAAGAAGAGTAAAGAACTTCTCTATGCGTTCATTGTCATCCCCATCCTTGATGATGCCGCCTATATGAGGTGCATTCTCAAGAACCGAGAATTTCCTTGCACTGAACTCGCAGATGTAGAAGTTGACTTCGGAAGGTGAGTATCTCTCCATAAGTCCATAGCACATGGTCTGCAGGAACGTGCTCTTACCTGTAGTAGGCGCACCCAAAAGTACAATATTGCCGGTCTTTCTGAAATTGATGGTAAAGGCCTCCTGCCTCTGATTCTCCGGATCGTCGTAAAGACCCATGGATATTTCTATATCCGGCTGGTTGCCATGATTCTTCCATTTCTTTCCGTCAAAGACATCTTCTGCTTCATATCCTGACCCCTTAGGCAATTCTGCCAAGGAAAGACTTGTAGGCAAAAGAGGAAGGAACAGACTAAAGTCATGCTCGTAGTGGTTCTTTTTGGCAATATATCCAAGATACGACACAACAGCCTCCAGCTGAGTCCTCTCAGGCTGCTGAGGAAGCTTTTTCTTGGCATTGGTAAAAGAGCTCTCTGCAGTAACTATAGCCTCTGCATTAAAGCCGTGTTCTGCGATCTGCTCAAGAAGAGTTATCATATTCTCTCTGTTATTGTCAGTATCAGGATAATCCACACCCTTTGCTACAAGTATTTCTATGACTGTACCTGCCAGCTGGTTCTTTTCATTTCTGGTGGTATCGGCAAGAGAACTGCTGTATTCTCCCACCAGATCCTGTATGTAGGTTAACAGCTGTGATATCCAGGCAACCTTTTTATCTCTCTGCTTCTGACTTCTAGCGTGGTTGCCCTCAAGAGAAGATGTGCCGTCAATATCCAGCATCTTTGCAATATCCGTGCTGACATCTGCCTCATCGTCATAATAAGTTGCTCCGCTGTAGCCAGACTGGAACAATTCGTACAGTTCGTCATTGCCAACCTGAAGATAGCACCTTCCGGACTGGGTGAGATAGGCAGCATCCGGCTTGTGAAGCATATCGGCACTGTCCTGCCTGCTCTGAACACGGAGACAGAGCTTAAATCTTGAATTAGACCAGATATCATCACTGACACTTCCCGCAGGCTTCTGGGTAGCCATAATAAGATGAATACCAAGGCTTCGGCCGACACGGGATATGCTGACAATTTCCTGAATGAACTCAGGCTCTTCCTTCTTCATCTCCGCAAACTCATCGATCACCATGATAAGGTGAGGAAGCGGAACCGTTGCCTCGTGATTCTTGTACAGCTTGGTGTAATCCCTGATATCCTTTACTCCATAGCTTGCAAAAAGAGCTTCTCGCCTGTCCTTCTCACTCTGGATGGAAAGCAGGGCTCTCTGTATCTGATTTCCTGAAAGGTTAGATATCTGTCCGATCATGTGTGGCAGATCCATGAAGAGATTGGCCATGCCACCACCCTTATAGTCGATAATAAAAAAGCTCACATCATCCGGACTAAAATTAATTGCCAATGAAAGAATATAGGTCTGCAGTGTCTCAGACTTACCGGAACCTGTGGTACCTGCCACCAATCCGTGGGGACCGTGATATTTTTCATGGATATCCAGGTAACAGGGTGCTCCACCTGCTTTTTGTCCCACCAGAGCCTTCATGGTCTCATAGGTCCTGTTCTTCTTCCATCTGTTTTCTACATCCAAGTCCTCTAATTTCTTAACTCCGTACATTTCAAAGAAGGTTATGGCGTTTGGAACGTCTCCCCCGGTCTCTATCTCCTGGACTTCAATACTTGCCAGTTTGTCAGCAAAAGAAGCAGCTTCATCAACAGAAACCTCATCAAAGGCTATTGCTTTTCTTTCCTCGTAGTCATCTGTTGTATTGTAGATGCCGCTGTAATTCTCGTCATTTTCTATAATGAACTCACACTGGTTTGGAAGTTCCTCATAGCGCTGCGCCATATAGATGGTGGAAAGACCGTAGTCCGCCTCCGGAGAAAGAACATACTTTGAAATGAGTTCTCCCTCAAGGAACTGTGGTGCAGCCACCACAAGAATGTAGTAGGGCTTTGGAACTTTATCTCTATCCGAAGAAGATGATGACCCGTTTTCAACGCGCTGACGTATAACCTTATTAAGTTCATAGAGAACGTCACTGGCAGACTCTTTGTCATTTGCCACATACCTGAAGGTCTTGGTTTCATTCCAGACATGGGGAAGCCATTTTACAAAATCCCACTCTCTTGCAATTCCGTTCTTTTTCTCATCATAGATAAATACCAGCTTTACATCTGTGTAGGAATTATTGGCTGCAATCTGGACGATAAGGTTTCGTACTACGCTTATGCCTCCCTGCATTCTCCTTCCGCCGATAACTCCCACCAATTTCTGTTCCAAAAGATCCACGCAAACGGGAACATCCTTTAAAGTGGCATAGGTATTCTTCAGATCCTCGGGAATGAGCACCAGACTGTCCTCATTCATGGTCAGCTTCTGATCGGGGATTTCTATCTCAACCTGAAAAGGAAGGTTTCCTATTCCCAGCCTATGGGTCAGAAAATCTTTCTGAGTGGAATTTCTGCACCACAAAAGAGCCTTGTTCTCATCGTAGGTACAGCACTCTCTTGCAGATGAGTATCTGTCCCTTAAGGCAAAGGTATTCTTGTCATATTTCTCTTTTATAAGAGCGCTCTGATTGTTGAGGTAAGCGCCATACTTTTCATTTCGCTTCTTTTCGTAGGCCTCATACTCTTTAGTAGCATTGCGCATACTGGAAAGGCCTCTTATAGCTCCAAGCGTTGCGGAAGTGACCGCTGTGACGAGGCCCACATACATAAAGATTCCCCGGCTCATTCCCGAAACCTGAGAAGCATAGATCATAAATGCACAGCCAAGAAGCATGGGCAAAGCCATGCTTAGAGAAGATCCTATAACTGACAGAACACCCCGCCTTTTTATCTCATCTTTTGCCTGTGGGGGCTCTTCTATTTTTACTTTATCAGCTTCGATCTTGTTGATACGTCTCGGTGATCTATGGAAAATAGTTGTAAGCTTTTTGTGATTAACCTTGGATAAGGTGGGTACCTCTATTCTTATTTTCTTGAGGAGGTTTTCGTTTATAACAGCTCCGCTTTCAGCGCGGTTGACAGCAATTTCTGTTCCGAGGAAAACAATCCTGAGGCCAAAGATATCAATACAATCTCCGAACCTTAGTCTCTCCTCGCCGATCACTCTCCTATTGTTCAAAAAGCTTCCGTTGGCGCTGTCATTATCTCTAAAGATGAATCCCTGACCGTCACTGTAAATTTCTCCGTGGGAGGAGGATACAAACTGCTTGCCCTCGGCCCCGAAGCAGATATCGTTTCCGGCCGCCCTTCCGATTCTTATGGGCGCAGTAATTCTCCCAATGCTGTAATGATCGTACACAGAAAAATACTGATCACTGGTTCTTACGATCAATGACAAAATATGTCTTCCGTCCAGCAATATCCTGAACTCATTTTTACCTGCAGCGTCGCCTTCATCCAATGAAATCCCGAAACAGTCCCCATCTTCCGAGAGGAATTCCAGCTCATACTCTTCCGATGGCACAAAGAACCACCTGTTATCTCTTACTTCCAACTTAAGTTCAATGTCTTTATTAATATTGAACAGTTCTTCCGCCAAGAGGATTGAATAATCCGCATCATTTATCGCAGGAAGCAAAAAACGCTTAAAGGCATCATGGCTATAGACTGTGATAATTGTACTCATTAAGTTTTTCTCCCCGGAAACAAAACTAATTAGGTCAGGCTGTCGTAGTACTGAGCAAGCTTATCAACGAATTCCTTTCTCTCTTCATCTTCGAAGCCCCTGTAGAATACTTCTTCCACAGCGTCATTGTTGAAAAAGAACTGTGATCCGTCCCCAAGATTTCCTTCCGGATAAACGACACCGATATAGTCAAACTCTGTTCCGGAGCCTTTATCTACCTGCTTAACTCCGAATATCATTGCCTTCTTTGTGCCATCCTTAAGACGAACTACTGATCCTATTGGTAATAATTCTCTAACGTTGTTCTGCATATTTATTCTCCTTTTCTGTTTATATTTTCTCTTTTATTGTTATCTATATCCTTTATGCAAATGCCATCTTACCCCAGTTGCACAAGCTTCCAAAGGCATTTGATACTGCATTTCCTACTGCGTTTGCAGCGCTTCCAACTGCATTTCCAACAGCATTTGCGGCATCACCTATTGCATTTCCCACAGCATTTGCAGCATCGCCTATTGCCTTGCCTGCTTTCTGCGCAGTATCTGCAACGCTTTCAGCCAAATGACCTGCGCCATCTGCAATGAATTCCTTCCAGCCCACATCGGTTCCCCATATTGCCTGTACTGCTAAATCCAGTCCATAATCTACAGCCACGGTAACTCCGGCAGCGGCTGCACCAATTACCACAGCTCCCCCCACAGTTCCTGCTGTTATACCGGCTAATGCTGCCACTGCAGTGACACCGCCGCCTATTACTATTCCTTCTCCAATATTAAGGAGTGTCTCTGCAGCTGTTTCTCCCCAAAAAGCTGCCGACTGAAATCCGCCGTTATCTTTGAATTCAAGATAATTATCGTATCCTGCCGAGATTATATTGGCGGCCCAATTGCATGCCGATGCTATACCTTTTCCTGCGGTACTGAAGTCAAAGTATTTTCCTAATTGGTCCTTAAACGGGTGGCCTGTATACTCTTTTGTTAATTTGAAAATGTCTCCCCAGTTTATTTTGCTTCCGCTGGTATTCTTAGCAACGTTGCCCACGAGCTTTAAAATATCTGAAATAGCCTTCCCGGTCTTTCCGCTTATACCATCATATATAGTTTTAAAGATGCTGCCTGTGGTGCCGGCTCCGCCAAATACACACTCTCTTATAAACTTAGCCAGATCGAATTGGACTCCGCCACTTTGCTGTCCATTATTTCCGCCTGAGCCGCCGTTTGGCTGACCGGAATTACCTGCGGACACATTTCCCGTAATCTGGTTTTCGGCTGCTTCATACTTACCTGCAATATTTTCCCCATAAATCGAATACCAGCTGACCCTCGTCTTACAGGTTGTGCTGTTCTGAATGCAGGTATCAAGGGCACGCATTACGCCGCCATATCTTCCAAGATCAAAATCAAGCTCATACTTAACATCTCTGATCTGTCCCGCAAGATGACCAATATTATTACTTATATCACCGCATCTTCCCGCTGCATTTTTAAGTGCATCCGTATCTACCGAAAATCTACTCATGGCTTTCCCTCTCAATACTATGAATCAATAGGCGTTTCCTGATGAAATCACTATATAACACTTACGGTTGTATGCATTTGTCATCTGACAAACTGCATTTATTTTGGGACGAACTGCATTCCACAAGCCTCTTTACCTGTAAAATTCCTCCGCCAGCATTGCCCAGGTCTCTCTGTGCCTGTTCCAGATTCCCGGAAACTCTGACGTCTCCAGAGGACAGGGCTTTTTTCCGCTCTCTATGGTGATGCTGGGGCAGTCAAGTTCCAGCTGTATCCAATCTCCGAAGCCTCCCAGATTAACGTTGTAGGCCTTGCTGGTGTTTACAGGCTCATACTTGGTAACTCCCTGAAAAAGAGAAGCCAGCATGTTCGAAGCCTGTGAATTGGAGGCGCTGTTTCCTGCCACATCGTAGTAGATGAGCTGCCCCATGGAATGGTAGCTTACAAAGCATTCGTATTTTCTTTTTAGGGCACATTCCACCAAAGCTTCAGTTTCAGGCTCCGATACGGGATAATCTCCCTTAAAGCTCCCATAAGAAGGCCACCATTTAAGGTCGATATCATACCAGCCCGCATCAAAGTTATTGTTAAGATCTACACCGTTTGCATTGGCCTTCCAGATTTTTAGATACTCCTCAAAGGTAATCTCTCTTCTGTCGGAATGTTGAGTAATATCAAAATCCGGATCCTTATAATGGTCGGTCCAGCTGTAATCCCCGTTGGTGTTCTCTTCAAGAGTGAGATTGTATCTGTCATTTTCATAGCAGGTGCGAAGTGTTTTTTCCAAATAGGAATTATTAAGCTTTGAAATACCAAACTGGCTAATGGTAACTCCGTCCGGATTTGACATGGGTATTATGTGAAATGCTGTTTTGTCAAAAAGCTCACTGTAGGATATCCCATGGTAAGTTCCTTCCCGATAATAATGGCAGTAATACTCCAAAAGCCTCATTACCAGCTGGGTATTCATGTACTCTCGTCCATGGATTGATGCCTGGAGCATCACATGCTTTTGTGCAATGGGATTCCCGAAGGTCACTTCATAAATATCTCTTCCGTCCACGGACCTGCCCACGACCTCTTTGGAAAGGATATCGGGGTATCTCTCAGTGAGAGTCTCCAGATCCGCCACCATATTCTCGTAGGTATACAAAGGATTGCTTACCTGAACTATATCCAGAGCACTCTCATCGTATAAGTAGTCCATCACCACACAGAATTTCTCAGCTACATACCCCTGCTGCCCTGTACCGTCCACTTTCACAATGTAGTATTCCGCATCATCCACAATCTCCCCGTCTCCGTCCCAGCCCAGGGTTGTACCTGCGTACAGATTGGTGATAACATCATCTCCAAGTCCTGCCGAAGCCCGGAGGGACATATATTCAGCAGGCACACACACAAGATGGAAGGCTGAACTATTATCCCATTTAACTGTCTCAGCCACAGTTTCATCTGTAGCTTCGTTCCCAGCATCGCTTGCTACAGACTCTTCTGTAGCAACTTCATCCGCAACAACCTTTTCTGTAATGCCCTCTTCTATAGCTACATCTTCACCATTTGATGTAGAATAAGAGCTTACCGTTATTACCACTGCAGCCACTGCTGCAGCAAAAAGTATAATTGCCACTATAGCCAGTATTATTATTGGCAGGTTTCTTTTTTTATTTCCGTCTTCCATTTATTGTCCCAAATATTCTACCAGTGCTGAACCGTCTCTTTTCCCTGACATAGCGAAAGCAGCACCTTCATATTCTTCTTCTGCTGTAAATACCGATGCGTCATAGCCGTTTACTCCACCATAACCGCCCTGGTCTCTTTTTCCCAAAGCACCACCGTACCAGCCTGCACCGCTTCCTCCAACATCGATTGATGGGCTTCCGCCGCCCTTTTTGCTGTTGCTTCGATTATCTTTTGCATCTGATGCTCTGCCGGGTTTACCTTCTGTTCCGGGGTCATAGTTTCCTCCGCCTGAACCGGCTGCAGCTGCCACTCTTATGCCTCTGTAATAGATGTCGGTACAACCTCCGCCGCTTCCGGAAGCAAAGCACTCACCGCCTCCGTTAAAGCCTCCCGGAACTTCACAGCCTCTGTTTCTTGCAAAATCCCAATAGTCCTTATTGGCAGCACCTCTTCCACCGGTGAGAAGAACAATTCTTTCTCCGGCCTTAAGATTTACAGTTCCGATCAGAACTGCTGCCTCCTTGCCAAACTCTGCATCTCCGTCAGCACCGCCGTTGGCGCCGTAGAGAGTAAATCTGTACTTCCCTGAATACGGAGCCAGGAAATACTGAATATTCTGCTGATAATCGTACTCCCATCTGGCATTTGCTATTTCCTTGGAAGAAATAGCATTAAAATCGCTAAGGGGATTCTCACCCTTTAATATCTCAAGCATCTTGTCCCGGGCAACGCATCCCACCTGGGAAATATCCGTTACACCTTTATTAAGATACATACTCTCAAGATTTGAATAATAGGTACTGTAATTAATTTCCTGTCCGTCTGCTGTATATATAAGATTAGGATTATAGTTATCATCAAGGATTCTTGAAGGGTCTGCGCTGTAGCTTCCTTCAAAAACCTTTTTAAACTCGCCTTTTCCCACCTCATAAATGATGTCTACTGCCTTAAAGCCTTCGGTATAGGAATCTTCCACCATGCCTGTACCTGAGGCGAAGGTAATATTTTCTCCTCTGGTATTTAAGCTTAAAACACCGTTTTCTTCATCATAGTGATAGACAACATGTCCGCTGGTTCCACTTGCTCTGTTAGCAATGATCTCAGGGACTCCGTCTCCGTCAATATCTGCCATGGAAAAAGTAGGGAAAGTATCTGCACTTAATCCTGCTACTGTCTCACTAAGCTCAGTCTGCCAGGTTGCTGCTTCCTCTGCCGGTTCCTGGCTACTTTCATCAGATGCCGAATCTGCTTCCCCGCTCTCATCATCCGTTTCGTCCTCTTTATCCTGAACTTCCTCATCCTCATCATCAGTATATTGTTTACCAACACTTTCACCTGTGATGTTAGCCACAAATTCCTGCACTTCATCAGGGAAAATAAACAACGCTCCCAGAACTCCCAGGGATAAGATTATAACCAGCAAAAGAAGGACTACTATTGGCCATCTTGTTTTTTTCTTTGGTTTACTTACCTGAAGCGTGCTTCGGTTTATATCTTTTTTAACTCCGTTTATTTTTTCATCATGGATATTTTCCGTTTTCTCCTTGGGTGGAATAATAAACTCCGTCTTAGGAAAGTCAACGTTCTGATCCTGTATTATCTGGGTCTTTTCATAAGCAGGTGATTCAGGTTTTTTTGCAGACTTTGGCGGCACCATCTTTACCGCTGACAGATCCGCTCCGCAGTGCCTGCAGAATTTTGCATCATTATTTATCTCGCCTCCGCATTTATAACAAAACATTACTCTTCCTCCTGTACTTCCGGCAGTTTGTTAAAATACTCATCAATACCGTTTACAATTCCTTCAACTATCTTGTATTGATAATCGTCGGAAGCCATTTTCATATCCTCTTCCGCATTGGTCATATATCCCATCTCCACGATGGTAACAGGAACCTTCGACCAGTTGATTCCGCTCATGGTGTCAGTCTCCCAGACCTTCTCTCTTTTGGCACCGGTGGCAGCCACCATCTGATCCAGAATGCACTCCGACAAAAGATAACTCTCTTCATAGATATCCGCGCAATAGGGATTGGCTGAGGTGGGACAGATGGTCATCATGCCGTTTGCCGAGCTGTTTTCTGAACCGTTTGCATGTATTCTTACAAACACATCCGCATTATTGTCATTGGCCACTGCAGCCCTCTCACTGTTGCTGATATTCACATCATTTGTTTCACGGGTCATCATTACCTGATAGCCCTTTTCCAAAAGAGCTTCCTTGAGTTTAAGAGCAACCTGAAGATTTAACTGGTATTCAGCCTGGCCACTGGCAACCCCGGAGGTTCCCGAGGACACCTTTGCCTTCATCTGCGTTGATCCCGGGGCAACCGGCTCTTTTTCCGAATTGCCTTTGCTCTGATGCCCTGCATCTATAACAACCAGCTTTCCAGTAGTTTTGCTTTGCTCCGATTCATCCTCAAGCGCTATTTCCGACACATCTTCCGAAGAGGCTTCGGAAGCCTCCTCTGCGCTTTCATCCACCGACGCTTCTTCCAAAGAATCCTGATGTATCTGCTCCTCATCCTCTTTTAGTTTCGAAACAGAATCCAAGGCATTTTCTTCATCAATCTCTTCAAATATATTTCCCACTTCGCCGGCGACATCGTCCTTATTCATTCCGCATCCGCCTGCCATGATAATTACAGCTGCCATTAATCCAACAGCGGTAAAAAATTTCTTTTTCTCCTTAATATGAAACATCAGGATTATCAATTGCCTCCTGTACTAATCTCTTGTTCTCCTCCAATGTGGTCGTGCTCTGATAGCGGTTCATCTGGGCCAGGGCGGTTTTCAGCACAGGCTTACTAAGAGCCAGGTCATAGCCGGTCAGAAGTTCCGTGGTCGCATGGGGGTAAATATCTTCGGTATTCATAATGTTCTTTTCATACTGAAGTATAAAATTCGTGTTCCTCTGCTCCACCGATGATAGCGGATCGGGATTGTATTTATCAAAGTCAGCAGGAGAATACTTGCTGGGAATACTCAGGTACCAGTTCTTGGAATAGAACCACTGATTTAAAAGCGGATCCTTGAACTGTCTGCCATGGCGGGCAAAAATCTCATTTCTTGCAATTCTAAGCTCAGCAAGACTTAAGCCTGCCAGGTCGCTTTCCGTAACCTCTCTTGTGGAAGTGAAGTCAAGAATATAATCCTTATTCATGTATTCCTTGGAGAAGGCGCCGTTAATATCAGATTCCGGAACATAGCTCTTTACATAGTGGCCCCTGTACTCGGAAACCTCCGAAGTATCAATGACCAGGTCTCTGAATTCCCCAACATTGGAGGTGTCGGATGCAGTGTATTTGAACACATAGTAGTCCTGCTGCTCCTGATAGATTCCGATATATATGTCCTCAAGGATACTCTGAAGGTCTGAATCATTGGCCGAATAGTATCTTCCGGAGCATTCTGTAGCAAGCTCTCGAAGTGTTGCAGCGTCATAGGAATAGTCCCCGATACCTATGATAAATACCGGTATACCGGTGTTCTTGGCAATTGTAACAACATCATCAAAGGTATAGCTGCTGGCATTTTCCTCGCCGTCGGTAAAGGCAATGACACACTTTGCACCATTTTCGTAATAGGTCTGGAAAACGCCGGCATATATGGCATCGTAAAGAGCCGTCGCTCCGTCAGGGTCAATTCCGTCCACGGCAGCGGCCAAAAGCTCCTGTCTGCTGGTGAAATCCTGCTCAAGATAAACGTAATCATCAAAAGAAATAACCTCAACCTTATCGCCGGTATCAAGGCTCATATAATCAAGGAGTGAATTTGCTGCGTTCTTGGCCTGAGTCATCTTATTGCCCGACATACTTCCGCTGGCATCAAGTACCAGATTCACATTTATCCTGTCCTCGCCAAGAATCTTGTGTACGTCTTCAATAGAAGCTGTGGAAACATTTCCGCTCTTATCTATCTCAGTGATGTCAAAATCCTCTCTGCTGAGATTTTCCACCACCTCACCGTTTTGGTCTGTGATATTTACATAAACTGTCATGTTCGGGAAATCGGAATTATCAACCTGCCTTACCTCGATGTTGATATCCTGTTTCTCCCCTGTAAAAGCCTGGGCAGCTGCCTGAGTTTCATCCTCACCTTCCGATGTACCTTCTGTGGCGGAAACGTCGCTTTCATCGTCTTTGGGTTCGTTTTCCTTATCCTCTTCTTCCAAGGCTTTATTGGAACTTTGATAGCTTCCGGTAAAAAATTTGTCTTTAACCGTGGGATAAAAAATAAATCCCAGAACACCTATTATTGCCAGGATAAGGCAAATAATAGCCACAAGTGCCAGTGTCTTGACACCTCCCTCTTTTGAAGAAGCAGGTTTATAATCCGGAACTTTCTTAATCTCCGGTGTGACTGTGTCCAACTTCGGCTCCTGAATAATCTCAGTCTTAGCATTATTCTCAACAGGTGCCTTCATTTTTACTGGTGCACCGCACTTTGCGCAGAATCTGGCGTCATCCTTAAGTTGCGCTCCGCACTTACTACAAAACATCTATCTACCTCACTTACCCTTATCAGCTTTCTATTATCTCTTTAAAAAAGCGGTTATATTCATCAATCTTTTCCCCGTTCTGCAAAGCTCCCACAACCTTGAAGCTTACGTAGGTCTGGCTGGTAGTGGTCTTATTTGATGTTATCTCAAAAAAGATTGAAAAATCAGTGCCGTCCTTGTATCCTGTGTATTTCACATACAGCTTATCGTCAGTATCCCTGAAGGCCTCCCAGGTCCCCGCCCTGTCGGAATAAGCATCAAGTATTTCCCCCACAGGTGTATTCCCTGAATCCAGAACACCGTTTTGTACCGCCTCTATGGCAGTGTTTATCTCTTCGTCATCTGTTTCGTTATATTTATAGCCGCTTTCTTCCGAAGCAGTGACTGTGGCAGGAGCTTCTGTCGCCTGAGTTGCAGTCGTAGGAGTTGCAGTCGCAGCCGCTTGCGTTGCAGGAGTTTCCGCAGCATGAGATTCTTCCGTGTCGGAGGAACTATCGGTCTTAGTCTCCTCGGTTTCCCGGCTTTCTTTCTCCTCAGTAGTTATCTCAACTTCGGACTGTTCATCTTCTTCTGTTTTCTTATCTATACTTTCAGAATGAACACTCTCATCATCGGTATTGCCACCACTGCTAAAAAGAGCCTCGATTGCATTCCTGACGTTTTCAAACTTATCGTAATTGGCTTTATATACAACTCCAAAAACAACTACCAGCAGCAGAACACCTGCCACCGCAACCAGCAGCTTAATGATGGTGGTATAAACATCGTCCACCTTTTGTCTCACAATGCCGGATCTGGATATATAAAGCTCATCATACAGTTCCTGCATATTCTGCTGTCTGGATTCGGGCCTAATGGACAACCCCCGCTCTATTGCTCCGGCTATATGCCCGGGAACTTTTTTCGCAAGCTTTCTCACAGGCACCAGCAGATCATTTTGGGAATCTCCGCTTATAACCCTGTCATTGGCATTTGCGGGAACTTTTCCTGTGATCATCTTATAAAGAACAGCACATACCCCATACACATCCGTAAAAGGCCCCTGACCTTCTCTGGAATACTGTTCTATGGGGGCATAGCCATGCTTTAACATGACAGTCATCCCCGTGTCACCTTCCTGTTCCATGGATCTGGCTGCCCCAAAGTCTATGAGCTTTATCTGACCGTCATTTCCGATCATAATGTTGTCAGGGCTTATATCCCTGTGTAAAAGGTTATTGCTATGAATGGTATAAAGAGAACTGATTACCGGCTGCATAAGAGCCAGTGCTTCTTCATAGCCAATGGTTCCGCCTCTGGTTTCCAGATATTTTTCCAGAGACATACCATCGATGTATTCCATTACGAAATAGGCTGTATTGTTCTCATAAAAGAAATCCTTCACCGATACGATACCGGGAAGATCAAAGAATTTTGACAGGATTGAAGCCTCCTTTACATAGCGCTTCAATCCCTCATCAAAGTTTAAAGAGCCAACCGTGATATTTTTTGCAATAGAATTCCCACCCGGAGAAGAGACATCTCTGGAAACCGCATTTGCCGGAAAATACTCCTTAATGGCAATTCTGGTTTCCATATTCACATCCCAGGCGAGATATGTTATACCAAAGCCGCCCTCTCCCAGAGAGCGGCCTATTTGATATTTTCCGTTTAAGATTGTCCCGGGAGGCAATATCCACTTTGGATTATCACTCCCATCCTGTCTGTAGCCGCAGTAAGGACAAACTTCACTTGAATCATCTATTCCCCTAAAACACCCCAAGCACCTTTTCATTGTGACCTATGTTTAAAAGATAATTGCATTTACATCCCCGGCAATTTTCTTTTTGTCCTTTCCGTCGAAGATCTCCAGATCTCCCATGTGATTCTTACTGCTGTAATCTGTGAGGATGGCTGTACACTTCTCGCTGTACACATGAAAAACATGCACTTCATCGCTGACCTTTACAGACTTGCCTCCCTTGTAAATGTAAAGAGTTCCCTCGTCATTCCCATAAGAGTAGTCTTTGTAATATACTACACCGGCTTTTGTGGCATAGGCGTCTCTAGATACCTCACTGTCGATTTTCGTACCATTACAGTAAAGCTCGCCCTCTCCGTTGTCAGAGTCCCAATTCTTAAAATAATAAACATTGTCTCCGTGTACGGAAGTAACACTCTCCACATCTGTATCTATCTTGGTAGTAACACCGAGTTCTTTACCTTTTGTGCCAACAGAATACAGTGTTCCCAGGTCCTCATATTCCCCATCAGCATCAAATGCCAAAAATGAAACATAGAGATTTGTGTCATCATAGTGAACATCAACATCTCCGAAACTCTCATCCCCAAAGTCCAGAGCGGCTGTTTCTTTACCGTTGGCTATTATAACCTCGATCACTTCGCAACAGTTCTTCTCAAACTCATCCTCAAAATCATCGTTTTCAATCACTTTGGAAAGCTTAACCTTCTGTATATTGGCAGGGTCAACCTTGCCATAAAGAATAACACTTTCATCCTTGAGTTTTACAGTCTCCATCACTTCAACAAACCCGGATTCTATCTTCTCTTCCTCAGAGCCTTCTTCATAATAATAAAGCGCATACTCGTCAAGATCTGCAGACTTACCGATAAAACGATCCCTCACCTTATCTCTTGCCTGCTTTTCCTTGTACTTATTAAGCTCATCATAGTACTTATCATCCACAACTTCCTTCTGGTAAGTTCCCCAGAAGCTGTTCTGAGTCTCATAGGTGGTGTATGCAGCTATATCCGGCTCTTTAATATTAGCATCATCGGGATAATCATCCTCTATGAAGTCCATAATGGTATAAGCCGACTGGCCTTTTTCCTTGCAATAGTATACACATGCCTTGTCTCCGTCAAGGAATGCTGTGTAATTATCCGCATTGCCGACAATTTTTTCCTTGTCGCCGCGATTCTTTATGACATAAATCTCATACTTATCATCTTCATATTTGCTGTAAAGAATTGTTCCCAGTCCGGAAGAAACACCCTCAATAAATTTGACATCCTTATCCAGCTTTTCCTTATCCTTCTTAAGATCAAGCTGCTGATAGTAAAGGTTAGAGTCAGTGTCGAGCCAAACCACATATTTCTTGGATTCATCCATATTGTAATTGGCAACATTCTTGGCAATCTTGGTCTTATCCTTAAGATCCGAGATATAGAGGTTATTATCGTCGTCTCTGAAAAGAACCTTACTGCTTCCCACAAGCTTGAAAGACTCAACGTCGTCAGCCACCTTAACAGCATCGCCCTTTCCCTGAGCATCCATGTAATACAGATCAGCGTAATAATCATCGCCAATCTCTTTTACAAAGAATATTTTCTTCCCATCATCAGACAGCTCAAACCTCAAATAGGAATAGGAGGCGTATTCTTTGCTGTCAGACCACTTGTCGTATATATCATCCTCAAGTCTTACCTGCTTTTTGCCGTCAGTCTTTGAGAAATACAATTCATTGTCCTTAAGATAATATACTCCCGGGTATTCTGCCTCTTCCTTGGAGCCTTTGGATATACCGGTTCCAAAGATTTTAAACGCAGCAACTCCAAGAGCAGCAATTACAAGAAGTGCTGCCACAATCCCAAGTATCTTGACTATATTCTTATTCTTCTTTGGGGGATTATCAGGATAATCACTCTTCAGTCCCGTTTTTTCAGTGTTTTTCTGCGTAAAGATCTGAGAATTATCCTGTACAGGCTGTACCGGCTGTACCGGCTCCGGTACAACTTCCGGAGAAGAAGGCTCAGTTTCCGCTTCATTAGAAACAGTCTCTTCCGCCTCTTCAAAAGAATAACCGCAATGAGGACATACCTTGGCGTCGTCCTCTATTTTTTGCCCACAATTAATACAAAACATTTTTTCGCTCCTCCCACACAAATCCGCCCTTGTTAGTCTATCCTCACAAAGTCGGAAATTCTTCCTACATTTTATTCCATTCCCTTAGTGTTTTCAAGGGTTTGCGCTGTCTTAGCGAAAAATTGCCGCATCATTTTTTTACAATACTGTCTTTTCTGATTTCAATCTTACCGGCCTTAAGGAGCCTCCCCACAGCTCTCTTGAACTCATTCTTACTCATCTGAGTCTTTTCCCTGATAAACTCGGGATCGGCCTTATCTGTAAAGGGAATGCTTCCTCCCTCATTCTCTATCATTTCCATAAGTCTGTCTGCATCGGCATCCATCTGGATATAGGCCTTCTCACGAAGACTTAAGTTGAGCCTTCCATCCTCTTTTACAAAGGTTACTCTGGCAGAAACAGTGTCCCCGATCTGAACATTTCCGTAGAGCTCTTTTTTGGGTATGAGAGCTGAATAAATGTCATCAACTGCCACAAAAGCTCCAAAGTTACCGCTTATCTCATAGACGGTTCCCATGACCTTATCGTCCTTGGAATAAGGGCTTTCGTTCTTAAGGTAAGGGTAGACGTTCATGGTCACGCACAGTCTCTGGCTTTTGTCTATATAAAGAGCGCAGAGTACTTCCTCTCCGGCCTTAACCTTTCTGGTCTGCTCCTTAAAGGGTAAAAGAACGTCTTTTTCAAGGCCCCAATCCATAAATGCGCCTATTTTTCCAACATCCTTTACCTTGAGCATTCTAACATCCCCAAGCATTATCTTGGGGGAATTTATGGTCGCTATCAGTCTGTCGTCAGAATCCTTGTAAATAAAGACTTCTATTTTCGAGCCGATTTCTGTCCCGGCAGGCACCTGCTTGGCAGGAAGAAGGACTTTCTCCTCTGTCCCCTCTTTTTCTGCAAGGTATACACCAAAATCCACTTTTCTGACTACTGTAAGTTCCTGTTTTTCTCCTAATCTGATCATAAGTCCTCCGTCCTATATTTCATCTGCTACTACATTGCCATCTTGGGCAAAACAATCACTGCTGACTTTGCAAAGCCGTCTTAATCTCGACTATGCATGCCGGGAGCCCATCTCCGGCATTAAGGCTAACTGTATAGATATTATTATCGCCTATCTGCCTCTTAATAACAACAGGATACAGGATATCATCAAGGTATGTCTGTTTCTTGTATTCTGCCCGAAGCCCCGTCACTTTGGACGTTTTATCCGGGAGACAATCTATTGCCATACGTATATACTGGCCGTTGTTCACGTGATTGTTGGTATCCAGGTGATGACTTCTCACCACAATCTCCTCGCAGGATATCCTTGAGCCCTCATCAGGTATTACTATTTTCCTGTCCCCATAGTCCATATCAAGCTTTTCCCCAATCGGATAAGCTTGTACGATCTCAGGTGTCACCCTGCAGGGCGTTCCTTTTTCATAATCAAAGAGAGTCCATATTGAATTTGCCACAGACAGCCTCTCCCCGTCCACAGTGTCCATAAAAAAGTTACGAAATCCCATCAGTCCCCCAATCTTGTAGGGTACCGTGCCAATTGTGACCTCTTCTCCCAGGCGGGGAAGTCTGTTTATAACAATCTGCCAGGAATTCAAAATCCATGCCATTTTCTTTTCTTTCAGATATTCCATTGTGGCCGGTCCGTCCTGAGTCTGAAATGTGGAACAGTCCTGAAAATAATCTATGAGCGATTCCACGGTGAGAACGGCATTACTGTCAACTTCACTGTATCTTATTCTTGAATTAAATGAATACATTTTTCGAACCTCATATTTTTTTAGCGTAGCATTTCCTACATGCATAAAAAAAACGAGATTGTTGCCAATCTCGTTTTCAAAGCTGGGCTAGTAGGATTCGAACCTACGTAATGACGGAGTCAGAGTCCGTTGCCTTACCGCTTGGCGATAGCCCATCGACAAGAAGTAATTATACGGGAGTGTTTTCAAAAAAGCAAGTACTTTTTTAAAAATTTTATAAAAATCGTTATCTCGCACATACTTCTTGTTATTTGTCGATAATAATCAGCCCTCAAAAAGGAGATCAGCATATGTAGGGAATGGCCAGTCTTTTTTATCCACCAGCATTTCCAGTGCATCTGCAGGTTCACGAAGTGCAGCCATAACAGGTCTTACCTCATCCTTATAAAAGAATGCAAGATCTCTTTGATCGGATATATCTGCAGCTTTTTTCTCAAGGACCTTAAGCTCATCAAGAGCTTTTTTCATAAGTGAAAGATTGTGCTGTATTTCTTTAAGCTCATCTGCCTGCACGGAAGCATCGATGCCTGCTGCCTTTATGGCATTGACATCGCCGGCAAGCCTTCCTGCATATTTCATGACCGCAGGGATGATCTGCTTTGAAGCCATATCTATCATGGTGAGAGCTTCAATATTTATTGTCTTGGCATAGGATTCAAAAATAATCTCTTTTCTCGACTCAAGCTCTGTCTTTGTGTACACTCCAAAGCTCTCAAAAAGTCCTATAGCCTTTTTGGTAGTCAGGGTGTCCGCTGCTTCGATTGTGGAAGCAATATTGGGAAGTCCCCGTCTCTTTGCTTCCTTTACCCATGCATCGGAATATCCGTCTCCATTGAAAATAATTCTCTGGTGATCTGTGAGATACTCCTTCATAAGATCATGAACTGCCTCTTCAAAATTCTCAGCCTTCTCAAGCTTATCCGCTGCCTCGCAGAAAGCTTCCGCAACTATGGTGTTGAGGGTTGTATTTGAGCTTGCCATGGAATCAGAAGATCCCACCATTCTGAACTCAAATTTATTACCCGTGAAAGCAAAAGGAGATGTTCTGTTTCTGTCTGTGGCATCCTTCTCAAACTGAGGAAGTGTGGAAACACCGGTCTTTAACTTGCCGCCCTTTTTACTGGACTTGGCCACACCGGTCTCAATGAGCTGCTTTACAACGTCCTCAAGCTGTTCTCCAAGGAATACGGAAATAATTGCAGGAGGCGCCTCATTTGCTCCGAGTCTGTGGTCATTGCCCACATCGGAAGCGCTCTGTCTCAAAAGATCCGCATGAGTGTCCACCGCCTTGAGAATGCAGGAAAGAACAAACAGGAACTGGATATTCTTGTTTGGTGTATCTCCGGGATCAAGAAGATTTATTCCATCATCTGTACAAAGGGACCAGTTGTCGTGCTTACCTGAACCGTTGACACCCGCAAAAGGCTTCTCATGAAGAAGGCATCTCATGTGATGATGCTCAGCCACGCGCTTCATGGTCTCCATAATGATCTGGTTGTGATCAACCGCAATGTTGGCTGTCTCGTATACGGGAGCAAGCTCATGCTGTCCCGGAGCAACCTCGTTGTGCTGTGTCTTGTCTGGAACTCCCAGCTTCCACAGCTCTACGTTGAGGTCTTTCATGAATTCTCCAACTCTCTCACGGATTACACCGAAGTAGTGGTCCTCCATCTCCTGACCCTTGGGAGGCTGTGCGCCAAACAAAGTTCTTCCTGTAAAAATAAGGTCTTCACGCTTCATGGATTTGTCCCAGTCAACCAGGAAGTACTCCTGCTCAGGCCCCACAGAAACGTTAACCTTTGTAGCTGTTGTATTTCCGAATAATCTCACAATCCTCAGGGCCTGCTTGTTAATGGCCTCCATGGAACGAAGAAGCGGTGTCTTTTTATCAAGCGCCTCTCCTGTATATGAACAAAATGCGGTAGGAATGCAGAGGGTAACACCTGCACCTGATTCCTTCAAAAATGCAGGAGAAGTGATATCCCATGTGGTATAGCCTCTGGCCTCAAATGTGGCACGCAAGCCTCCTGATGGGAATGAAGAAGCATCAGGTTCGCCCTTGATGAGCTCTTTTCCTGAAAAAGAAGTAAGCATGCGGCCATCCTTCTCAGCGGAACCAACAAAAGAGTCATGCTTTTCCGCAGTGATTCCGGTAAGGGGCTGGAACCAGTGAGTATAGTGTGTAGCGCCGTTCTCCACAGCCCACTCTTTCATGGCATTTGCAACAACATCAGCCGATTCCTTCGAAAGCTCTCCGCCGTGCTCAGTAACATTTACAACCTCTTTGTAAACATTCTTTGGTAGTCTCTCCCTCATCTTGGCAAGGGTAAAGACATTCTGACCAAAGATTTCCTCAACATTCACTTTTCCGACCATGTAGGTATACATTCCTTTCGCTGTTTAGTTTGTATTGAAAAAAATCATTTACATATTACAACAAGAAAACCAAAACGCAAAGTAATTTTTTAATTCTCAGCTTCAGATTTTACCCTTAAAATATCATATTTCTCGGCGGGTTCGGAAAGGTCAGCAAAAAGAATCTGCTTGGAGTGAGGGCAGGACTCCACCGGAGTACCGTCCTCAGCATACAAGCCCCTGACAGTGACCCTGACATCTGTTCCGTCAGGCTTCATTATTTCAATCTCATCACCCACAGAGAACTTATTTCTCTGTTCGAATCTGGCAAAACCTCTCTCATCTACCTCTCCCACAATTCCAAGGTAAATATACTCGTTAACATAGGTGTTGTTATCATAGATCTGAGCTTCTTCACTGGGTTTTCCGAAATAGAACCCGGTGGTGAACTGGCGGTAGGTGCACTTTGAGATCTGATCCAGATACCAGGGCATATTAGCTCTGTATTTTTCTTCGGATTCAAAGAAATCGTCTATGGCCTTTCTGTAGGTTCTTGCCACAGTAGCCACATAGAGAGCAGTTTTCATACGCCCTTCTATCTTGCAGCTGTCGATTCCCGCATCCACCATCTCCGGTATGTGCTCTATCATGCACAGATCCTTGGAATTAAATATATAGGTTCCTCTGTCGTTCTCATAAACCGGCAGATATTCTCCGGGTCTTTTCTCCTCAACAATGGCATATTTCCATCTGCATGGATGTGTGCAGGCTCCCTTGTTGGCATCTCTTCCCGTGAAATAGTTGGACAAAAGACATCTGCCCGAATAAGAGATACACATAGCGCCGTGAATAAAGCATTCCATCTCAAGATCTTCCGGAATCTTTGAAGTTATCTCCTTGATCTCCGCAAGGGAAAGCTCCCTGGCCGCTACAACTCTCTTTGCCCCCAGGTCATGCCAGAAATTGTAAGTCTCGTAGTTGGTATTATTTGCCTGGGTAGAGACATGAATATCTATCTCGGGGCAAATTCTGCGGGCTTTCATAAAAATACCGGGATCTGCAATAATAAGGGCATCGGGCCTTAGCTCTTTTAACTCGTGAAGGTATTTCTCAACACCATCAAGATCATAGTTGTGAGCCAATATATTTACCGTGACATGGACCTTCACTCCATGCTCGTGGGCAAAAGCAATGCCCTCCTTCATTTCATCGTAATTAAAGTTCTTGGCCTTTGCTCTGAGTCCAAAGGCATCTCCGCCGATATAAACAGCATCAGCCCCAAATATAACAGCCGTTTTCAACACTTCAAGACTACTGGCAGGTATTAGTAATTCAGGTTTTTTCATAATAGTAATTCTCCATATCAAAGCTTAACAGAAAGTGTCATTCCATCCCCCACCGTCAGAATGACCGTATTAAGAGCGGCATTGTGCTTTAGTTCATACAGATATTCACGCATTCTGGCGTGAATTGTCCTGTCTCTCCTGGTCACAGCAAATCTCGACTCAATGACATCCCCGTCCTGAAGGACATTGTCCGATACCAGAAGCCCCCCCTTATTGAGGATTCTCAGGCACTCCGGCAAAAAATTGATATACTGGCCCTTTGCTGCGTCCATAAAAATAAAATCATACCCACTGGGAAGTGTCTTTAAAATATCCATAGCGTCACCTTCCAAGAGTGTGATTTTATTGTTTTTGTCATATTTTTGAAAGTTTTCTCTGGCTATAGGGATACGCTTTTCAAATTTCTCAATGGTGGTTATCTTTGTGGCATCCTGTGAATATTCAGCCATTAAAAGAGCCGAAAAACCCACTGCACATCCCACCTCAAGAATGTTAAGCGGTCTCATTTGCGCCATTAAAAACTTAAGAAGTGCCTGTGTATCCTTTCGGATTATAGGCACTTCATCTTCTTTAGCCTTCTTTTCAAGTTCGTCCAGATAAGCCTCATTACCTCCGTCCAGGGAGTTAATGAAAGCTGTCATCCTATCCTGTTCAACCACCGTTTGATTCCTCTGAACCGGAAGCATCACTTCCGGATTTGGCTGTTTCATCCTCTGATGCACCCTGCGCCATTATCTGGAGCATCTCCTCCGGAGTCATGGCTGTGCTCAGCTCGTAAGTTCCCGGAGCCTCCATATCATGGTAGTCAGAAAACATCTCCTGAAGCCTGAACAATGTTTTATCAGTAATTAGTCCTACACCGGCAAGCTTATCGGCAATCTTTGTCGCCGAATCCCCTTCCGAAATAGTGACGGTCACGGTCCTTCCTGTGCCGGAAGAGACCGGAACCTGGTTAAATATGCGGTAGCCGTAATCATATGCCACCTTGGCATATTTATTGATCATCATTACTATTACTGCAATGAAGACTACTTTCACGATTGTATCCAATAGGCCAAGGCCTATCTTTTTAAAGTTCATTTACTTCTTCCTCATGCATTAAACGTTTGTATCCATTATGATTGGCATTATCATAGGTCTTCTCTTGGTCCTCTTCCAGATATAGTCGCTGAGGACATCCTTAACAATACCCTTTAGTTTGCCCCAGTCGGTGATACCTCTGTCCAGGGCCTCCACCACCTCATCAAGGACAAGATCTGTGGCATCGTCAATGAGCTTATCAGACTCTCTAACATACACAAAGCCCCTGGAAACTATACTCGGACCGGAAACCAGCTGACCGCTTCCTTTATCAAGGCCAAACACAACTATTACAATACCATCTTCTGCCAGATGTTGTCTATCTCTAAGAACAACATTACCAACATCTCCCACACCAAGGCCGTCAACCAGGATGGCGCCGCAGGAAACCTTGCCCTTCACTCTGGCACTTTCTTCATCAAGCTCCAGCACTTCTCCGGAATGAAGAATAAAAATATTGTCCTTGGCAATCCCCAGCTCCCTTGCAATATTGCTCTGAGCTATAAGGTGTCTGTACTCACCGTGCACCGGAATTGCATATTTGGGCTTAACAAGGGTATAGATCAGCTTTATATCCTCTCTGCAGGCATGTCCCGATACGTGAACATCCTGGAAGATAACATCCGCACCCTTCATCTGAAGTTCATTTATGATATTTGTTACAGCCTTCTCGTTGCCCGGGATCGGATGAGATGAGAAAATAACCGTATCTCCCGCTCCGATAGTGATTTTCCTGTGCTGTCCGTTGGCCATTCTGCTGAGGGCAGCCATACTTTCTCCCTGGCTTCCGGTGGTGATGATTACCGTCTTATTATCCGGGTAGTCCTTGAGTCTGTCGATGTCTATAAGGGTGTTCTCGGGAATCTGAATGCATTCCAGCTTCTGAGCGATGTCAATTATACTGACCATGCTCCTTCCCTCGACCACAACCTTTCTTCCGCACTTATGGGCGGTGTTGATTATCTGCTGCACACGGTCCACATTGGAGGCAAAAGTAGCCACGATTATGCGGTTGTTCATGTGCTCTTCAAAAAGAGAATCCAGCGCTCTTCCTACTGTTTTCTCCGAAGCGGTAAATCCGGGTCTCTCCGCATTTGTGGAATCGCACATAAGGGCAAGCACACCTTTTTTGCCTATCTCCGCAAATCTCTGAAGATCGATTGGATCTCCGAACACAGGAGTATAATCCACCTTAAAGTCACCGGTATGAACCACGGTTCCGGCAGGTGAATATATGGCAAGGGCCGCTGCATCAACAATAGAGTGGTTTGTTCTGATAAATTCAACCCTGAATTGTCCAAGGTTTATGGACTGTCCGAACTTAACCACTTTCCTGCGGGTATGCTTAAGAAGGTTATGCTCCTCAAGCTTGTGCTCTATAATGCCCATGGTAAGTCTGGTTGCATATAAAGGCACATTAAGCTCATGAAGAACATAAGGAAGCGCTCCGATATGGTCTTCATGTCCGTGGGTGATAACAAAGCCCTTTACCTTATCTACGTTCTCCTGAAGATAGGTAATGTCCGGGATTACTAGATCAATTCCCAGCATGTCGTCATCGGGAAAAGACAATCCGCAATCCACCACAATAATACTATCCTCATATCTGAAGGCAGTGATGTTCATTCCAATCTGCTCAAGACCTCCCAGCGGGATAATCTGCAGCTTGGAAGCATTTTCAGTTTTCTTTTTACTCAAATTTTATCCTCCATTTATAGTTGAAAGGACGATATATGATACTGATAATGATGCCGCGCTTAAGTGACCCCAGCCAGCCGCATACGATCACAAAAGATACGCAAACATCATATGTCGAGATCTATATCATCCTCGGCAAGGAGCTTTCGGAAGACACCCGCTACAGCTTCCAGCTCAAGATCGTCATCCACAATTACATAAAGCGCCTGCTCATCTTTAATATCGGAGTCATCGCGCAAAATAAGCGCCTCTCCGTCTCCATCTTCTTCATCGGTAACCAAAAGGTAGGTTTTGGCACCTATTACTGTCTGTTCAAGACAAAAAAATTCAACCGGTTCTCCCCCATCGGGGCTAAAAACAATCTTTTCCACTATCTGTCACCTATTCCTTAAATGACTTCACATCTTCTTTGAGTTGTACTCGTTATCCAAATAGTCCCTGAGAATAATCTGTGCAGCTATCATATCCACGTATTCCTTGCGATCTTTGCCCTTTATTCCCAGTTCATCCATAATCTCATCAGCTTCGACGGTTGTAAGTCGTTCATCCCACATAACTACAGGGATTCCGGTTCTTCTCTCTATCTTGTCCTTGAATTCTAGGCACAACTGTGAGCGCTCAGAAGGAGTCTGATCCATATTCAGCGGAAGTCCCAAAACAATCCTTTCCACCGAATACTCCTGGATAAGTTCCTCAATGCGCGCTAAAGTTCTGCGTAATTTATTTTCTTCCTTCCTGCGGATAATTTCCTTGCCCTGAGAAGTCACCATAAGCTCATCGCTCAAAGCAACTCCCACAGTCTTGGAACCGTAGTCAAGCCCCATTATTCTCATCTTGTGGCCCAATTATTGCTCTTTATATACTCTTTGAGCATCTCCTCAACCAATTCGTCACGTTCAACCTTCATGATAAGGCTTCTGGCACCCTCATGGCTTGTTATGTAAGTGGGATCGCCTGACATGATGTAGCCCACAATCTGATTCACGGGATTGTAGCCCTTCTCCAAAAGAGCATCATATACAACAGAAAGTACCTTTTTTACCCCTGTCTCAGGTTCTACCTCAACCTTAAAATATTGGGTGTTTCCTAAATCCTGCTCTGACATAGCTAATCTCCAATCATAATTGTATTGTGAATTTTATAAAATTATTTCCGATTATATATAATTCAATATTACACTACCCGTCACATTTAGGCAATGTTAGTTAAAATTCAATGGTCAGCCAACGTTACTGTTCACTCGCTTGCAGCTCGCTCCAGTAACGAATTCGCGCATTCATTCCAATTCGACTTCGTCGAAAGAATGCGCTCACTCCTGATTCACTTTCTCACGAAATGCGCAGCAGAGTGCGCATTTCTGTCTGAACAGTAACCAGCCAACTCCTATGAAACAGTCAAAAATGTGCAGTTCCTGGACGAGTTTTAGAAAATCACTGCACAGACGGAAACAAGCTTTTTTGACTGTTCATAGAAGTTGGCTTCCTAGACTAAAAGCGTATCACTGTTCAGAAATCCTGCAACAATTTCGCTGGTAATCTGCCCGGATACACGATTTTCGCCTTGAAAGTCATCAGCCAAAACCGCAACCCGGATATATCTGTCTGTGTGGCCCACCAAATATGTCCTGCCCTTGATTTCTTCGGTCTCCTCCCACAAAACATCAACTTTTTCTCCCACAAACAAATTGCGGTAGCATTCGGAATTATGTCTGGACATTTCCAACAGAACATCACTTCTTTGAGATTTTTCCCTGTCAGTAAGCTGTTCCTTCATCCCAGCCGCAACAGTCCCCTTTCTTGGGGAATATTTAAAAACATGCATCTCATAAAAGTTTACATCTTCTGCAAACTTGCGGCACTGCTCAAATTCCTCATCAGTCTCTCCGGGAAAGCCTACAATGATATCCGTGGTAATAGCCGGTCGGTCGAATTCTTCCCTTAAGATTTTTACCCCTTCCATAAACTCTTCTGCCGTATAATGCCTGTTCATACGCTTTAAGACCGTATCGCAGCCGCTTTGCAAAGATAGATGGAAGTGAGGGCACAGCTTATCAATTGCAGCCATTCTTTTGGCATTTTCCCTGGTAATAATTCTGGGTTCAAGGGATCCCAGTCTGATTCTTTCTATTCCCGCAAGGCAATTGGTATTCTCAGTCAGCTCTATTAGTTTGGGCTCTCCCATGTCGACTCCGTAAGAGCTGATATGTATTCCTGTGAGAACAACTTCCTTGCAGCCCTTTTGAATGAGCCCTTTTATCTCACTTAAAATATCCTGCATGTCCCTGCTGCGAACCCTTCCTCTTGCATAGGGAATAACACAGTAAGAGCAGAACTGGTTACAGCCATCCTGAATCTTTATATATGCCCTTGTGTGTTCAGGCATTTCCGATAAAAACATACTCTCATACTCATGGGTATTATTTATATCGATAATGGAATTTCCATCCAAAGTCTTATCAAATGCACCATCCCTGGCAGCAATAAACTCATCCAGTATTTCCACTATTTCCGACTTTTTATTGTTTCCTACGGCAAGGTCGATACATTCGTCCTTTTTCACGCCCTCAAGACCGGTTTCAACATAGCAGCCCACCGCAACCACTATAGCCTCGGGATTCTCCTTCTTGGCCTTATGAAGCATCTGCCTGGACTTCCTGTCCGCAATATTTGTAACTGTGCAGGTGTTGATAATGTAGACGTCCGCTTTTTCCGTGAATGGAACTATGACACAACCGGCATTTTTCAACTTTTGTGTCATTACATCCATCTCATAGCTATTAACTTTGCATCCCAGATTGTGCAAAGCAACCTTCATATTATTAACGTTATTCAGCATATTTTTTTCTTTTCCTTGTTTTTATACTTCACAAATCATTGACTTTTATCTTTTCTACGTTTACTATAAAGAAAAGAAGGAGGTACTTGCGCAATGAAGACCGTAAAAATTTCTTTAAATTCAATCGATAAGGTAAAATCTTTCGTAAACGATATTACGAAGTTTGATTATGACTTCGACCTCGTTTCAGGAAGATATGTTATCGATGCTAAGTCTATTATGGGTATTTTCTCATTGGATCTTTCAAAGCCAATCGATCTCAATATCCATGCAGAAGACGGCGCAGATGAGGTTCTCGAAGTATTGAAGCCTTACACGATCTAATCTTTTCCGGATTAGATCCATTAAAAAAGTTTATTATAGACCATCATAAACCCAGCGTTTATGATGGTCTTTTTTCTCTCAATTACTTTTTGATCTCAACCACTTCGTCAGTATCTATTGCTCTCTGAACCATCTCGTCAATCTTTTCAAAAAGATTCTCTTCGTGCTTTCTGATAATGTCGGCTCTTGGCTTTGTTACAGGGTGCTTGGCAACAAAAATAGTACAGCAGTCCTCATACGGCAGGATCGATGTGTCATAAGCGTCAATCTGAAGCGAGATATCCACAATATCCTGCTTGTCAAAGGCAATAAGAGGTCTGTAAACAGGAATATCCGTAACAACTTCTCCTGTACACATAAGACTCTGCATGGTCTGTGAAGCTACCTGTCCGATACTCTCACCGGTAATAAGGCCCATACAGCCGGAATTATTAGCCAGCATATCGGCAATTCTCATCATATATCTTCTCATAATGATAGTAAGCTCATCATGAGGGCATTTCTCATAAATATACATCTGTATTTCGGTAAAATTGATTATATGAAGTTTAACCTTGCCGGTGTATTTGGCTATAACACCTGCAAGATCTATAACCTTCTGCTTGGCCTTTTCACTGGTATAAGGCGGAGCATTAAAATAAACTGCCTCAATGTCCACACCTCTTTTGGCAATCATGTATCCCGCAACAGGCGAATCTATACCTCCTGACAAAAGAAGCATTGCCTTTCCTGCTGTTCCGATGGGCATTCCCCCGGGACCGGGAATAATCTCGGAAAAGATATTAAGCTTCTCTCTAAGCTCCACGCAAAGAAGTATTTCCGGATTATGTACATCTACCCTCATCTCCGGGTAGGCATTAAGAATCCTTGCGCCAAGTTCAGCGCCCAGCTCCATCGAATCAAGAGGAAAACTCTTGTCTACTCTGCGGACTTTAACCTTAAAGGTTTTATTTTTGTTAATATAAACGCCGTCTATAAAGTCAAGGACTGCTTTTGTAATTCCATCTACATCGGGAAGGTGATTGTCTCCGTCTCTTTCAATGGTCACAGCAGGGCATATACCCGTTACTCCAAAAACTGTCTTGAGCTGTCCCACAGTCTCGTCAAAATCAAAATTTTTGGCATCTATATAAATTCTGCCTGCAACTCTTGAAACCGCAAACTTTCCGTCGCACTTTGAAAGCACTCTCTCAATCTGTTTAACCAGTGCCTCTTCAAAGATATAGCGGTTCTTTCCCTTAACTCCGATTTCTGCGTATTTGATTATGAATGCATGGTACTGCATATTCTTTCCTGTTCCTTTCTTAATGGCGGTAGAATTTACTCATTTTTTCTACCTGCAAGCAAAGCGTGTCCAAAAGATAATCTATTTCCTCTTTGGTAGTCATCACCGACATACTGATCCTGATGGTTGATTCCAAAAGATTCCTGTCTAGTCCTATGGCTTTCAGAGTGTCGGATACATGAGGATTGTTGGAGGTGCAGGCACTTCCGGCAGAAACATAAATCTCCTTACTGCTAAGCATATTAAGAACCGTCTCAGCCGCCAATCCCTTTATGGAAAGGCTCACTATATGCGGCGCACCTTCCCTGCCATGTGGACCGTTTATTGTAATATCCTTTAGTCTCTCCTGTAAAGAGTCTGTTAGATACTTTTTAAGCTCATACAACTTTTCTGTATGCTCTTCAAAATTTTCGTAGCACATCTTCGCAGCAAGGGCCATGCCCACAATTCCTGGCACGTTCTCTGTTCCGGACCTCATTCCCTTCTGCTGACCTCCCCCGTAGCACACAGGAACAATCTTGGTTCCTTTTTTTATATACAAAAATCCCACGCCCTTTGGTCCATGTATCTTATGGCTGCTCACTGACAAAAGATCTATATTCATGGACCTTGGTCTTATGAGCACCTTCCCGTAAGCCTGAACAGCATCTACATGGAAATAAGTGTCCTTATTCAAAGCTTTTATCAGTTTGCCGGCTTCCTCAATGGGCTCTATGGTTCCAATCTCATTATTTACAAACATTACAGACACCAGAATTGTGTCCTGCCTTATGGCCGCCTTAAGGTCGTCAAGGCTTATCTTCCCCTCTTTGTCCACAGGAAGATAAGTAATCTCAAATCCCTCTTTTTCCAGATAGGTAGTTGTCTCAGAGATAGCAGGGTGCTCTATTGAGGTTGTTATGATATGTTTGCCGCGCCACTTATTGGCTCTTGCTACGCCGATAAGCGCCAGATTGTCAGACTCTGTTCCACCCGAAGTAAAAAGAATCTCCGAAGGGTCCACCTTCAAGGTTCCGGCAATTATCTCTCGGCTCTCATTCACCCTCTCACCGGCAACAAGCCCCATATGGTGCACGCTTGAGGCATTACCGTATTCTTCAGTCATTGTTTTTGCCACAACCGCTGCGACCTCATCAAAGGCCCTGGTGGTTGCGGAATTATCTAAATAAGCTTCCATTTCAAATCCTTTTTATTGTTCAAGCTGATACATAAGCCATGATATAATGGTAAATCCCGCCGTCTCAGTTCTTAGTATTCTCTTTCCCAAAGTGACCGGCATTATGCCGTTCTCGGTGCAAAGTGCCACCTCATCCTCAGCAAAGCCTCCCTCAGGGCCTATAAAGACAGCTATATCCTGCCCGGGTTTTATGCTTTCTATCATTTCCCTTGTAGCCTTAATTCCCTTGGCATTCTCATAAGGAATCATCTTAACCTGCATGCCATTGGCAAATTCCACAGCCTGTTTCATAGTCATCGGCATGGTCACTTCAGGTATTATAGCTCTTTTACTCTGCTTTGCCGCAGCCTCGGAAATCGCCTGCCAGCGCTTTATTTTATTTTCTGCCTTTTTCTCATCCAGCTTGACAATGCATCGTTTTGTGGACATAGGAATTATCTGAAATGCCCCAAGCTCCACCGCCTTCTGGATAATAAGCTCCATCTTATCAACCTTGGGAAGCCCCTGAAAAAGATATATCTTAGAGGGAAGCTCATTTCCCACTTCCTCTATAAAGCATAGATTTCCAATAACGCTTTCATCGGAAAACGATTCTATCTCATAAAAGAGTTCCCGTGCGTCCGACTCGCCGCGAACGCTTACGGAAAACTGCTCCCCCACCTTCATGCGGAGGACATTGGCTATATGGTTAAAATCGCTTCCTGTGATCTCAACTTTTTTGGCATCAGGCGTAATCTGATTGCTCTCAACAAAAAAATGGTACATTAACTCTTCCTCGAAGTAATTGAAACCCAATCTCCCTGGTGGTGAATCTCCAGGATTTCCAGTCCGGCATCAAGATGTGCCTTCTTGACCTCTTCCTCTTTGGTATTGATGATGCCCGAGGTTATATAGATGCCGCCCTTCTTAAGCTGATTCAAAATAACGGGAGTCAGCGGCACCAGCACATTGGCCAGAATATTAGCAACAACAATATCGTATTTATCATATCCCACAGCATCCTGCACAGCTTTATCATCTATGATATTTCCTATCATCATGTCAAACTTATCTACAGGAATTCCATTATTTTCCATGTTTTCTTTTACCGCAGGAACTGCACATTTATCAAGATCCGTTCCAACAGCATGCTTGGCTCCGAACATAAGAGACAGAATCGAAAGAACACCGCTTCCCGTTCCCACATCCAAAAGCTCGGTATCCTTAGTTACGTACTTCTTGAGCATTCTTATGCACAGCTGAGTAGTCTCATGCATTCCCGTTCCAAAGGCAGTTCCGGGGTCTATATGAAGGACCATTTCAGCCTTTTCCATATCTTCACTGTTCTCTTTTTCCCAGGAGGGAATAACAAGGATATCATCGATATAAAACTTATGGAAATACTGCTTCCAATTATTGATCCAGTCAATGTCTTCTGTGACATCCACAGAAATAGTCCCATCTCCTATATCAGAGAAGGTCTTAAGCTCGTCAAGCTTTTGTCTGATCTCCTGCTGCATTTCCTCAGGGCTTTTCTTCACCTTGACATATTCACCGTTGTCATCAGCAAGCTCAACAGTGAGCATATTCTCGTCATCTATTTCCAAAAAGAAATTCAGATATGCTGCACCGCCCTCAATTCCTGCAATCTGTTCATCAGGCTCTAGCTCCGGAGCATCAATAAACATCTGCTCCTTGTCTGCAGCTGAAAGTGGAGCGTTGTCTTCAATCTGCGCCCCTTCAAGTCCGATATCCTCAAGATAACTTATGATAATATCTTCAGACTCTTCATTTGTACGAACTCTGAATCTCATCCACTTCATATCTCATGCTCCTTTGTATATACCATCTTCTCGGATGACACGGCGGGACTGCGAGAGGTAAAAAATACTTGTTGTCAGCTTCGTCGTGATTTATTAAATCTCTAAATCAGATAAATGGCTCATCTCATGTTAGTCGAAGCACTCGCCATTTACCTGATTTCTCGATTTATAAATCATCTCCTCAGTCCAAGAACTGCGTATTTTTTACCTCTCGCAGTCCCAACTCGTCATCCTGAATATACGTTCCGTATTTCAAATACATCTTTATATATTGTAATACATTTCGCCTTAACTACGGAAGTATAACACATTTGTCAAGTTTATGCTAATCTTAACGCTTATTCTGGCTACAGGCTCTCTGATGGCTCAGGGCGCTGCCCTAAGAACCCGTCCTCGCCGGAGGGAAGGACGGCTGGCTTTGCCGCCTTCTGAAGCTACAGGATATTCCGTGTCGCTGCGCCAAGGGGCTGGCGGTTGTATTTTCGACCAAAATGCAGGGCGAAAATCTCCACCGGCAAGTATGTCCCCTTGACTTCGCTCCCGCATCATAACTCTGACAAAATGCTTTGATATTTCCGAGACTTATCTAAAAGCTTAACAGTGTCTACACGAATTTCTCAGCATTTTACTCTATTGCGTGTCTGCCTTTTTTTCAATGACACGTATTTTTTTACTTAACCTATTATTGCGTGCTTTATCTTCTTCATTTATCGTAATAACACCCATAATAACACACGCAATAGGCGCTTATTGACACTCAGGATGCGTATTTCGGTATTATTGCGTGCTTTTTGAACTGTAATCATACACGTGCATCCGCGAAATCTATCTTATTGCGTGTATGTTCTTTTTTCAATGACACGCATATCAATAGTTTTTGTATAGATACGTGCTTTTAGACAGCAATCATACATGCGCAACCCAAATACGCTGTGGTTACGAGAAAGTGGCTGGCGTTCTTTGACAGCCCTTTGCCCTAAGACCTCGGTTAACAGGTCACAGACAGCCCGAGAGGCGTATAAGATTTCAGAAATGTGCAGTTCTCGGACGAGCAGGATGATTTATAAATTGAAAAATCAGATATAGGTCGATTTCTCCGAATAACATGAGATGAGACCTATATCTGATTTTGAAATTTAATAAATCACCGCGCAGACGAAAACAAACATTTCTGAAATCTTATACGCCCCGCTGGCGTCACTTATCACTTAAAGAAACCTTTTTTCTTCTTGCCGCCGTTGTCGGGTCCCTTATCGTCGCTTCCCATTACTCTGTCGGCCGCGCCAAGTGAATCTCCTGTCTTTTCATCAAACTCCTTCAAGAGCTCCTTGGCTTCCTTGGAAATTCTTTCAGGCACCTGTACCACCAAAGTTACATAGTGGTCACCTCTTGAATCCTTATCACGAAGCGAAGGAACGCCCTTTCCACGAAGCCTTACTCTGGTATCGGTCTGTGTACCGGGCTTAACATCATAAGCCACCTTGCCGTCCACAGTGTCGATTATTACTGTACCTCCAAGTGTTGCAATAGCAAAGGACATAGGAACAACAGAATAGATGTCGTAGCCTTCTCTCTGGAAAATAGGATGGTCAGATACAATAACTTCTACAAGGAGATCTCCCCTTGGTCCGCCGTTGACACCGGGCTCACCTTTCTCACGAATCCTTACGCTCTGTCCGTTATCAATTCCTGCAGGGATTGATACCTGAATCTTCTTTCTGCTGGCTATATATCCGGTTCCGTGACAATCTGTACACTTATCCTTAATAACCTTACCGGTTCCGCCACACTCCGGGCAGGTCTGAACATTTCTTACTGTGCCAAAGAATGACTGCTGTGTATATACAATCTGACCTTTTCCGCCGCACTTTGAGCAGGTCTGAGCTGAGGTTCCGGGCTTAGCTCCTGTACCGTGACAGGTAGGGCATGGATCCTTTATAGTAAGTTCAAGCTCTTTCTCACAGCCAAATACAGCCTCAAGGAAGGTAATTCTTACACTGGCTCTCAGATTTGCACCCTTTGAAGGTCCGCTTCTTGCGCCACTCCTTGATCGGCCACCACCAAAGAAGTCACCAAAAATGTCACCGAAAATATCACCGAAATCAGCGCCGTTGAAATCAAAGCCTCCGAATCCGCCTGCACCACCGTCAAAGGCTGCATGACCAAACTGATCATACTGACGTTTCTTCTCAGGATCGCTGAGTACTGCATAAGCTTCCGAAGCTTCCTTAAACTTCTCAGCTGCAGCTGAATCACCCGGATTCATATCGGGATGATATTTCTTTGCCAGTACTCTATATGCTTTTTTTATCTCATCCTCTGTGGCATTTTTACTGACACCAAGGACTTCGTAATAGTCGCGCTTTTGCTCTGCCATATATATTCCTCATGTAAGTTAAATTACTACGTGAAATACGCCTTGCTCCGTTTCACTCTCGCAAGGCTACATCCATTCGGAAATCGCCCCGCTCATTCTTCGCGTGTCTTTTTCCTCATGTCTGTACAGTCTGCAATGTCGTGTGATGCCCAGTGCAAGCACGGCATCACACGACTTTGCATCCTTATATCAGTCAATTTTATACTTCTCTGTAGTCACCATCAACAACGTTATCGCTGTTATCATTTGATGATGAACCGGCAGCTGATCCCATATCAGGACCTGCGCCTGCGCCCATGTTAGGGCCTGCACCTGCAGCTCCCTGAACGTTCTCATACATCTTTGCAAAAAGTGCCTGAGCATCGTTCATAAGCTTTTCTTTCTGGCTCTTAAGAGAATCAATCTCACTGTCTGAAAGCTCTTTATCCTTTGTCTGCTCAAGAAGTTCTTTAAGAGACTTGATATCGTCCTCTACAGTCTGCTTCTGAGAAGCATCGATCTTATCGCCAACCTCCTGGATTGCCTTTTCGGTCTGGAATACAAATGAATCAGCATCGTTGCGGGCGTCAATTCCTTCCTTACGCTTCTTATCCTGAGCCTCATACTCCTGAGCCTCTTTTACAGCCTTATCGATATCCTCGTCAGACATGTTTGAACCGGCTGTGATTGTAATGTGCTGCTCCTTACCTGTTCCAAGGTCCTTAGCTGATACATTAACGATACCATTTGCATCGATATCGAAAGTAACTTCAATCTGAGGTACTCCTCTCATTGCTGGTGGGATACCATCAAGTCTGAACTGTCCAAGTGACTT